>ENA-OXIZ01000151-OXIZ01000151.1-human-gut-metagenome-genome-assembly--contig:-NODE-151-length-38205-cov-9.898925_pt1 | contig 38205 bp, 68 predicted proteins | sample MGYA00249821_ERZ652368 | MGnify/ENA primary metagenome ERZ652368 (study PRJEB26925, sample SAMN05826654) | human gut metagenome | biome: ENVO:2100002; feature: ENVO:00000062; material: ENVO:00002003...
GACAGCCTTTATTTAAGGGGGGGAGGCAGCGGTATCGGCTGCCCTGATGCATCAAAGGCAACCAACAGCGCCGCCTTCTTATTCAGGCCATGACCTTCCTCTTCATCGTGACACACTTTGCACTCCCATCTTAAGTTGTCCCAGTTCAATGTGATCTCTGGATCATTGATATTGTCAGGAGTTATCCCAACCTTATGATGCACAATGTATCCCAATCGCTCGTGACACTTCTCACACATTCCGCCATCAATCATTATTCGATTGTTTATGTACGACCTTCGGCAGTCCTTCCATTTTTTCGAATGATAAAACGCCTGTGCGTATTCCTTTGCCATATGTTCACCTTCTTTCAGGAGGAACGACGCCCTGGGTTTCATGCGTCGGTTGAATTATGAGAACGATCATCGGAACATTAGGAATCGAACCTAAGACACACGGCTTATAAGGCCGCCGCTCTCCCGCTGAGCTATGTTCCGTACTCTTTCCGTTTGACATATCTGCTATTTTGTAAACTGTACCCTGTATCTGTTTCTACTAATTAATGCCGCCGATTTTTATACCATCGACTTTACACCATTTAATTATGACAAATGATAGACAAAATAAAAGAAACTATCGAAAATACGATAGCTTATTGTATACCTTATCCTTCTGGTCCTGGTTGACTCCAATATATCTAAGGGTAATGTGAATATCTGCATGATTAAAAATATCCATTAGCATAGCTGCATCTTTCGTAGACTGATATACATGATATCCGAATGTCTTTCGCAGCGTATGTGTTCCGATCTTCTCTATTCCAAATTTTTTACCCGCGTCTGATAATATGTTGTATGCCTGCTGTCGTGTGATTGGTTTATTCTCATGCGGATTTTTAAATAGATACTCGTAATCGTCTTTTCCAATTATGTACTGATCCAGTGCTTTCTTAAGATCACGGTTAATAGGGAAGCGTTTTTCTTTCCCAGTCTTCTTTTCTCGTAACACGATATCATTTTTATTTTTTACGTCACGAACACGGAACTTTAAAATATCCGATATCCGCAGGCCGGAATAAATACCAAAAAGGAACATGACATAATTACGCCCACTCTCCTTTTTTAAATACTCTGCAATATCTATAACTGTCTCCTTGTCACGTATAGGTTCCACCGTATTCATCCGCTCACCCGTCTTCTCCTTTATGGCGTGAGAAAAGGGCCTCTGCATTTAGAAGCCCTCACCTTGATTTGTAATCCATGGTAACATATTATCACACTTGACAAGGCAAAATACGCCATCTTTTATATTTCACCTAATTTTTTTCCGACTGCATAAATAAAATCTCTTACAATCCGCTGCATCTGCCTTTCACGGTAAGATGTGCACCGCTCCATATCAAAATATTTCATGTTATGGTAACGATAGGACCAAAACCTCACCCGGATTACTTTTTGATGTTCCGGTCGCATATTATTATAGACACTTTCCACTGCATCAATTTCCCGCTTTACTCTTTGCAACCATGGATCGTCGGCAATTTTAATTGCAAGGCGCTCCGTCGGATTGCCTATACTGTTCCCTTTTGGCTGCCCGTCGCTCCCGCCCTTCTGATTCATGATTTCATCAATCCGCTCTTCATACTCTGCTTTATTTTGCGGATATCTGCGTACTTTCGGTTCGATAATTCTCCATGCTTCTGTTGGTATTCTGTTTCCCATTACCATTCCCTCCCTGTTTCACGATCTTTTAAATGAATCCTTCCAACAATTTCAAAGCCCGCAAGGCTTGCCACCGTACGCAATACATTGATTACGTCCTTTACCGGTTTCGGCGGCCGATCTGCTTCTTTTATTGCCCGGTACGCCGTCGGGTCCGGATATCCCTCACCATTTTTATGTATCATGCGTTCACCCTTCCTTTATGTAAAATTTGTGACCTCACTCTATCCCATTCGTCGCATAATTCCTTTGATATACTTTTAGTCGTACACTCATCATATACAGGCACTATATAATATTTTCTTTTTAATTTATATCCACCTGAAGCGGCAGCATAAATACTTCTGATCGAAATATCTATAAATGCGGCGGCTTCATCTGCATTCATTGTGTTTATAAAATTATCCCCTTCATAAATATCATACATTTTTGCTTTCATGGCCTTTTCCTCCTCAACTGATATATTTTCTATGTGCTTCTTTGGCTTTGCTTCTGCTATAGTTCCCATAATTATCTTTCGTTGTATTCAGATTGTTGTGACCTACGAGATCCGCAACTAAAGTAAGCGGTACGTCCTTTTCCAGAAGTTCAGTGACGAATTGCCGACGCCACTTATGCGGATTAATTGCAATCCCATTAAGTCGCTTATCCATCTCGCTGAGACTCTTCAGCATTACCCTCACTGCATCATCGGTCATTCTCCTATGTGGTGCACGGCTCCCTACAAATAATGCAGGATTATCGTCAGTGCGGCTTTCAAGGTACTCTTTCAAATGTACCGCAGCTTCACCGTTAAAATATACTGGTCGTTCCTTGCGTCCTTTCCCGTATACTATACATTGACGTCCATGCATATCTATATCGTCACGATTAAGCGCCACCATTTCAGATATACGCACCCCTGTCCTGTGAAGGAAATCCACAATTGCAATATCGCGGAGACTATGCTCTTTTGCAACGTCTTTCACAATCGTTATCTGTTCATCGGTGAAGACTTCTTTAACCCGGTGCTCAACCTTATTATCTTTAATCTTAAGCATCGGATTTTTTGTGATATACTCTTCTTCGGTAAGCCATTTAAACAACCCTCGGAGCATACGAGTCTTATTATTAATTGTCTGATCCGTATTATGCCTTACCAACTTGCAATGTGCCAGATATCCGCGTATATCTCCTGTCGTAATCTCATTTAGCGACTTATTCACGGTTCCAAAAAACTGCTTATATTCCTGCTTATAGGTTTCTACGGTCTTTTCCGTACAACCGCGAACAAGCATGGAAGCCAGGAACAGCCTCACCCACTCAGACGTATTATCTACCTGAGTAGACAATCCGGTCTCTTCCCGGTATATCTGCATGTTATGAAGGGCCATATATAGTACCGCTTTCGCATCATTAAGCCGCGTCTGCTCCGCAATCACATTTGTAAGTCCATACATGATATTTGTTACAACTTCATCTAAATTAACCTGCTCTGCCATGTTATTATCCTCCTTCTCAGACTGGAAAATTATTCCTCTTGCTTTTCTCTGCCTGAGTCGGTTATAATATACTCAAGCAGTTATAGAGCGGTGGTAAGCATCTTCCCGGGTGTCCACCGCGTTTTTCTTTTTTCGCACATACGTTCTTTACTTCCGTTTTTTATTGCCGGGAATGAATCCCGGCTTATTTTTATTCTATGATTCTTTTCACATCTTCTTTCGCGGCATAGTACGCGTGGTTGTATACTGCTGGGAATCCCTCCGGCGGCTCCATCTGCTCCACTTTGTCCCGTATCTCTGCCAGGCGCATCCGCAGATACTCATTTTCAGCCCTCGATGCCTCTACTTCCCCGCCTTCTTCTCTATCATCAAATATTCTTCCTGTTTTCACATCTAAACGAATATGATTTGCAGTTTCTTTATCTTCGTCTGTTAATTTTTCAAGATTAAAATAAAACGTCGTAGGCGCATCTCCAAATCCACCAAAACCCAAATGTTCGAAAAGCGTGCTTATTGCTCTACCTTTTTCTCTCACTTCATTCACCTTCTTTCTAAAATCTCGATTTAGTTGTGTAACGTTACGTATCGTTACACATAAAAAACATTTCCAGCGCCTTGCGGATCACCCAGGAGATGGAGCGGTCCTCACGCTGGCAATAGGCCATAAGCCGCCTAAACTGTCCCGGCTCTATGCTTATATCCTGCCGTATGTATTTTTCTCCTTCTGCTTTTCTCGGTCTTGCCATGCCGGCCGCTCCTTTCCCTGTGTATTACTCCGTAATATTTTCTTTATCTCGATTTAGGCGCAAAACTCATGGATTGCCCAAAATGGAAAAGTAACAATCCATAATATAATCATCACGATTCTTAATAAAAATCCGATTGTCACCTGAATAGACATTTTAGCAAATCACTTACCTTCAACATCCTTCTGCGGTGTACTCTCCATAAATGGATTTCATGCTTTAATGCGTGTAATGGGTGTATAAATATCTGGTTCAAATCATTCCCTTTTACCGATATTTCCTTCCCGCAAACAGAACAATATGAACTCACTTTACTTGTTCTTATCACTGATTTTCACCTTCTTTCCCAGAAACAGCACTCTTTGCTTCCGCTTTTGTTAAAAAGAATTCATCGTCTGAATAACCACTCGCACACGATTCTGAATCAGGATCATAAATCATATAGCAAACCGATCCATCGTCCAAAACTTCCACCGACTGTATTTTCGTTTTGTAGTATCCGTCTCCCCAAATCGCAAAGACCTCTTTTCCTGGTAATGCCTTTATGTATATATACATTTCATGCCTCTCTTTCTTTTATACAAATGTCGCTTCCGGCTCTTTTTCCGGCTCAATATAGCTGCTGTCCCATTCCTCATCAATCACTATCGTGGTTCCTGCCCGTTCTAGCCTGAGAAGAAGGACCTCGAAATCAGACAGTCTTCGCAATGATGAAATTTTGATGTCACTTGAAATACTTATAGAATATGGGTGCTCTTTTCCATAATCGCTTATGTATTTTGAAACCTGAATCTGTATATTAAGATCTTTATCGTGATCGTTTTCAAATGTAATTTTCGCTCTCTGTAAACAACTCCATTCCGGTTTTTCTTCTTCCTCGAACCTCATTTCGCAATCTACTGGCGCATAATACACCCCATCGTCATGACATACCTCTAGCCCGTCAACTTCAATGTCCTTATTGCACTGCTTTATCCACGCTTTAAACAAGTCAGTGACTTTGATTTCTTTCTGTTCCGGTTCTAGCATAAGCCCTTTGAAATTCTCCAAAATACGCTTTTCGGCCATGCAGCCATCAGAATTCACAATTTCTGTAAGTACTGTATCCAGTTTAGGGAGGAATTCTGTAAAATCGTACTTTTCGATGTATGGAACCATAACCTCCGTAATTTTATTTTTAAGCGCCCTTTCGGCGTCTCCCCAGCGGAAAGCCTCCCCTACTGCGTTTTTAAAAGCATCTTTGAATTTTTCCTTTACTATTTCCTGTACTTCTTCTTCGGTTAAAACTTCCTGTGCAATCTTTAATAATTCATCTTTCATATCTTCTCTCCTTTAAATTTCCGGTTATGCCACGCGGTTATTTCGTCAAGATAAAACGTTTCCCCACACTTCGGGCAATAGGGAATCATTCCTGCTCTGGTTTCCCGCTCCAGATTTTTTATGACTACCAGATGCGGCTTATATGCTGCTATCTCACGCCTCTGCTCAAGCAATGCCTCTACCTGGTCGCCTAACCGCTCATAATGTTTTGCCATACTGTACAAAGCTTCAAAGGGTTCTACAATAGCACCGCAGTCCTCGCACTGTACAATTTTATTTACATAATCAATCTCATAGTGTGGATTACTGCACTCACATAGTTTTCTTTTCCCGTATTCCACCTTAAGCACATCAATGCGCTTAATTTTCTCCGGTAGATTCTCCATCTTCTTTTTCCTCTAAATGATCGTTTAGTGCACTATCGTGCACCTATCGTTAAGGATACATTAAGAGCTTTCAGAACCTTATCAGCATTATCTAAACTGATCTCTTTCGCTCCCTGTTCCCAGTAGATGAGGGAGCGCTTCGATACTCCGGCGGCCTTCGCCAGCTTCTCATGTGATATCCCCTTCCCGATCCGCTGCTCTCTCAGATACTCACCTATACTCATCTTAACGCCTCCTCACTGTTATATTTGTTCTACATCAAAATGATCGTTTACTAAACTAATACTTCCAGATATCTTAGAGCATCCTCCATATCTCCTATAGCGCTCTGTACTTCCCAAATTGCATCTTTTATCTGCTTCTCACTGTTAGCATCAAGCGAAAATAATTCCTTGACCTTCTCTGCGAATTCTTCACCCATATGTTCCTGAATCAGTTTTAAGCAATCATCTATAGTTTCCGCTTCTTCCCACTGACCATTTATCATAATCATGGCATCACCTCCGGAAAGTCCCTAAAACTCATCTGATTATTTGAATAATTAAGCATCTCAGTTTTTGCTCTTCTGTAAAATTCTTTTGAGATTTCAAAACCATAACTATTCCGGTTCAGCTCCATGCAAGCCCTTAAAGTTGTTCCACTCCCAGCGCAAGGGTCGATCACAACATCTCCCTCGTCCGTAAATACCTCAATCAACCGCTTCAGGAGCGAAACTGGTTTCTGTGCCGGATGAATTTTAGGATATTCTTTTGTGCTATCTCTTTTCCATTCGAACCAATTAAAAACCATTTTCCCGTTATTCCGGAATTTTGGCAACTTATCCCGGTACAGCACAAGAGCGTATTCCGTGGCACCACATATACGCATGTTAGCCTTAAGGACCTGCGGACTATAGTTTTTGCAGAACACCAAAGGTATGTTATGCTTAAAACCATACTTTTCAGCGTATTTGATTACCATTTGCAACTGCTCAAAGGCGCAGAAGACAATCATACATGGCGCATCCGAAGACTTACCACGGCCATTGCTTTTTTTCGGTTCTTTCTTTAGCAGTCGGTTACAAAAGTGAAAATATTCTGCTATGTTGAAATTAAAATCTGTATTAAAAGCCGCCTTACCCGCAAGCTTACTTTCTCCGTTTTTATTATCCCCTCCCTTATACCACATCGGATTACTTCCGTAGAAGTTATTCCCGATGTTGTAGGGTATATCAGCTATTACGAGCTGCGCTTTTGGTATTCCATATCGTTTAAAATTTTGAAAATTATCATTATATAATTCTGTTTTCATCTTTAAAAGGAGCCGGGAATTCCCGTCAACGGTGGCCACCGCTCCGGCCTCCTTTCGTTATCGTTCAAATATCAGTTTACCAGATTTCATACGACACATCTTCAGCGCTGGTATGCTTCGAAATAATTGGTATGCCATGTTTTTCAAAGATGCTTGTAATATCATCAGGATGAATTGCATCTTCTATATCATCTTCCAGTATATTCGCAAGCATTATGCCGTCTCCCTCATCCTCTACTTCTATTCCGATTGTAATATTTCTCTCCACTGTTTCCCTAATCTCTATTTCATATTTCATCGTCATTCTCCCTGAAAATCTTAATTTTCCGTCTACCCGCCGATACCTCGCCGATAGGTTCCCGGTATTCTTTTTAAATACTAGTTGTGCTCAATAAGCTTTTTATATAGCTCCTCTGCATCTTCATCGCAAAAGGTTTTTACAACCTCATATCCTCTTCCTTTTTTTCTCAAGACTTGCAAGCAGGATATGTCTCCACGCTTTGCCCCGTTGTCATATCCAATCACCAATCTATCCTCCATCTTGTTTTCACCTCCAAATCCGTTAAACTACTAATTTTTCCGCTTTTCAATTGCGTCGCCGATTCTATCAGCGCATGAATATATAACAATCATCAATACCAAAAACTGCCATGTAATCATTTATGGCTCCCCTCCTTATACATATTCTGACTTCCAGCAATGCACATCTCCATACAATCACAAGCCCCGCCGCACTGTATATTGTCAGAATATGGCTCCTCATCGCAATCCCCCACAGCCTTGAAATACTGGCAGCCATAGCAGACACTATCGCGATCTAATTGATATCTCGGTTCAATAGGCTCCTGTCGGTCTTCCTCAAAATAACACCACTGTTCACAATCCTTGCACTGCTCCGCCGGTTCCTCTCCAATCGTTGTGGAAAACCCACGGCACTTGCTTCCTTCCCAACCTGGGTGGCCGTGCTGCCTTATGTACAGGCAAGGCCCCGTTTGGTAGCACAGGCCGCAGATATTTGCCAGCGATTTCAACAGCTTCTCCCTGGCCTTCTTCTCTGCCTCTGCCTGGGATACTGCGGCGGAATAGATATTGTAGCTTGCTGTGTCCAGCTTGCGGATCGTATCCATCATTCTGACCGTGCCTACTGCTTTGCCGTTATCCATTACCCGGTGGAATTCCTGGCGGCTGTATCCGGTAAACTGCTCCAGCTCCGAAACAGTCATACCAAACAGGCCGGCCACCCTCTTCAAATCAGCCATTACAAAAACGCTCCTTTCTGTAAAGTCTTAGTTCGGTAAATGTTAATTTTCCGGTTCTTTAAAAGACCATTTATTATATACTCCGTTTCTAATTTCTTCAGTGGCAGAAACTCCGCAGTTATCACAAGCCCAATGTTTGATAGTTATAAATCCCAAAGTATTATTATCAACTAAACGCATTTCGGATTCACAGTATTTACATTCCATCGGTTATCCCCTTTCAAAATATTAAAACTTCTGATTATCAGTTTTCCAGTCGAACCTCTCGTTCATATTCCGTAAGAGTAGCCAAAGCCTCGACCATTTCATCTTCATCATACCCCGTCAGTTCTTCGATGATATTTGATATTTCAGTGTCCATGATTGGGAAAGCCGCAAATACCTCCTGATCTATAACGGTTTTACTTCCCCACATACCATCTGCATCTTCTTCCCAAACTTCTTCAAAAACCTTTTCCATAAAGTAAAGAGTTTTAACAATTCTGTCCTCTTTTATTTCTAAATTCCATTTTGCCATAATGTTTCCTTTCCTCCTGAAATGCTTAATATACTCGCCCATTCCATCTTTCAATAGCAGCTTGTTCTGTTTTTTCATATCCCGTCCCTGAAAGGCATTCCTGACACTCTACCATCCATGTGTTCAATTTCACATCCGTTCCGGGAACTATCTGTTCGTCTCTTTCGGAATTATGCATTGCTACAACATTTGTACTTCCACAAAACGGACAAGGCTTTAATTGTTCCATCTCTATATCCTTTCTCCGACAGCGACGGTAAATGTTAAGTTGCCGGGTTATTTTCTCGGTTTATACAATTATATATAGTTAATTTAACATTATATTAATTGTATATTCAACTGAAATTTATGTATCCTCATTACTTCTTACTGCCTGATCTATGGCACCAGTTATATTCTGCTGTCGGAACCAGAAAATCCTCCAACACCTGCCGCGGCTCTTCCAACATGCAGTAGTAGTCTCCCTCTGCAATGTATACGCACTCGTCGCATTCCTCGCAATTAATCGGCTTCTTCATTTTCGAGTTCCCCTTTCCATTTGATCACCAGTTCAGGCACCGTGATACATCTCGGCTGCCCTGGTACCATCTTAATGATCCCGGCGTCCGCCATCTGCTTAAGATACAGGTGTACACTGCTCTTGCTCTCCAGCCCTACGCCCTCCCCGATCTCTCTCACCGAGGGCGGCCAGCCGTGGGCTATTGTGTACTGGACTATGTAGTCTCTTATCTGCTTATGACGCTCTTTCATGGCTCACCTCACATGTCCTGCAATCCCTGCATCACCAGGGCATCGTAATCAACCTCTCGTTGCGGAAACTGCTGGAATTGGTTCTTCGGCTTCTCTCCCGTGCGCGGCCCTGGTTTGGTTTTTCCTTCGGATTCCTGCCTCTCCCAATTCCTGACTGCCGCTTTCCAATCCTTCATTTTGTTTTTTCCGACAAACCAACCCTTAGAAGCGTAAAAGTCAACGAAACGATCTGCATCGACGTTTTTATATCCTTTCTCGTGGCAATATCCAATCACATTCTCCACGGTTGGTGGTTCAAAACGTGCGCTTTCTTTAGGTACGTTAGTACCTTTCTTTTTAATATCATTTACATTATCATTATCATTTACATTATCATTATCAGGTTTTTTTGCTTCTGTTTGGTTTTCAGAAAAACCATTTGCTTTTTTTGCTTTATCATCGTTACCATTTGCTTTGGGTCTTCCGCCTTGCTTTCCGGCTTCCCGTCTCTTCTCAATGGTATCCAGATATTTGTTTTTATCGCGGTCCATTTGAGATTTTATGAAACAAAACGCCATCCTTGTCACATCGTCCATATCCGGAAGTTCTGCATTATCGGCATATGCCATTATGGCTGTGAACAAATCTCCTCGCTGTTCTCTTTTGAGCATAGATATCTGTTCCATGTAATCCGTGTACATGACAAAGCTATTTTTCTTTTCAGCCACTTTGCGCATCACTCCCGTTCTTCAATCAGTACTTCGATACGAGGATTATTCCGGTCACAATAAAACTGATCCGTAAAGCCCACAACGTAATCCCAGCCGTCGTCCTTCAGCACTCCGCATTTTACAAGCGCGTCCTGGATCACCTTGCGGCCAAAGCTCGATACATTGTCGTGATCTCTCCGTTTATTAGGTTCATACCAGGCGAATTTAAGAAATACGGGCTTATCTATATGTAATCGCCGTAACTGCTGTCTAATCGCCCATATGACGGTTTCTTCGTTGTCTTTCTTCATCTTCCCACCCTTACGCGGGTTAGTCCTATTTGCCGCTGTATAGTCATTCAGGCCATCGAGGCGGCCTAATATCACCAACTTATACTCCATAGGCTCCTTTCCCCGGTACCGCCCCTGAAATAGGCAGTACCGGTATACCAATGGCATGTCGTGACACATGCTTGTATGTAATTCCCTTTCAGGATCACAAGACTACAAATAGCTTTTTCCATACCTTGCACGGAATAGTTCTCTTCCCATCGGAACCATTTTCAATGCCAATTCTTTTTCATATGCCATCTGACCAAGCATCTTTGAAAGCTTTTCAGCCATCGGGTTATCATGGATTCTGCTGTAAACTTTTCCCGCAGTATGGCAGTTGTTGCAAATAGGAACCTTAAGACAGTCTTCATCCGCCAGTTCTCGATTTGCCGATCCGAAAATAAGGTGATGTTCACAATCGGCAGGGCGGCCGCAGAAGAAGCAGTGATCCATATCATCGGTTAATAATGATATCATTGCTTACACCTCCCCTAAAAGTTCTGTAAAGTGTATAGGTCTCTTCAATACTTTTGTGTGCTTACAGTAATCACAGAGACCGCATCTGAGTGGTTCTACTTCTCCGTTCTTCAGCGCTACGATCTTCGGCGTGTTATTTTCCACCTCAATCAGCTTTTCCCGTAAATGGTCGTCTGGAATCCAAATCAGTTCTATATCGGTTTCCTCTTCTTTTGAAGCGGCCGCAATGAAAAACGGGAGACGCTCGCCGGTGTTTTGATAGACTACTTCCTGATAGACTGCCGCCTGGAGGTCATAACCCCAGTACTCTATGAAATTCATATAGCCGTAATCTTTTGTGTACTCCGCCTTATGCAGTTCTCTCATAACCTTAAGGTCTACGATGGCTTTTCCGGGCAAAAAACTGTCAATCTTTATTTTCCATGGGCTCCCGAACATGTCAGCCGTCATAATGACTTGTTTCTTACCACTCATATACTTCATAAACAGTTCATCCCGCTCTATTCGGTTTATGATCTCCTCGGCTTTTTTGTAATCCGCTTTTAACGCTCCCTGCTTTGTAAAAATTTCGGGATTCTGTGCCTGGAATAGGTTAAGTATCCCTTCAAAATGTGCGTCCACGTAAGACCCAACCATAAGCGCCGTGGTCTTCTTCATTTCCCATTCCCCGCTTAGCTTTGCCATGGCTTCAGCCTCGCAGGCTGGGCGCCCAATCGTTCCCATAAAGTTCTTGTACTGGCTGACCGAGAGATATTCCCGGTCAGCTTCCTTACTAAAATAATTTTCTGCTGTTAAGATCATGCCTGCGCCTCCTTCTCTTTCTCACCAAAGATATCAGGGATTTCGGGGATATCCTTTTCTTTGCTGATATCCTCAGCTTCTCCCTCGACGGAGCACCCCAGAAGAGCATCAGGTATGTAGACACGGGCGAAGAATGCGCTGGCGCGATATGCAAGCATCAGCTCCGGCATCGTCTGCCATTTTGACGTTTCATTCCCGTATCGGTCGATTTTAGAGAACCACTTTTCGGCTTTGGCCACGCCTATTGTGATTTCAGGTCCGCGGACAAGTTCGCCCGTAGACCGCCTTACGGCTTCGATATGGCACCCCCATGTGTTAGTACCTGTCTCCCCTGTATAGACCGGTTTAACGTCCTTAAACTCAGTATTAGACTTAATCAGAGACATACAGGCTTGTCCGCTCCATGAAGGTTTTCCTTTTACAACATAGAGATTCTGCATAACAAACATAGGGCTTACATGCATCCGGTTTGCCATGTCAATAGCAATCATGCAGTCGGCCGGCTTATTCTGGTAATTCTGCGGTATTATTTCTGTACTTGCGAATGCCTCCGCCATCTTCATCAGCATGTTAAAATTTGACTCATTGCTGAATGGGTTCGCAAGCGCTGTATTCTCAACATTCATAATCTCTTCCATGGCTTCCTCCTATAATTCGACTACGGTTAATTCTGGTTCATCAGTTGTTCTTGTAGCAATAAACTGTAATCCCTTTTCCTTGCATTTCCGATAGAGTTCGTTCCTCATATCAGACGACAGCTTTTCTACGCCGTCAATGAGGATAATCTGCAATCCATTCGGCTTCTGGATCGCTACGTCAATACAGAGGTCTAACTTTTCCCCGTCGGAAAGGTTGCTGATCGGAAGGCCATGGATTAACGGTATGCCGTCTTTTACGGTAAGCCCATCAATCGGTATCGTCGCTTCCTGAAGGATTTCCCCCGGAAGTTCTCTTGCCTTCTCAATTTTATCGGTCAGGGTTTTGGATTCGGCCGCCAGTTTCTCTACCTCTGATTGCAGGTTCTCCATGCGGCGGTACTCATTTAAGTGGCCCTTCATTTCCTCGGCATATTCGGCCTTCTCGGTGAGCTCTGCGGTACTTTTCACTTCTTTGCTGGCATATTCTTCGTATTGGGATAGTTCTGCATCATACTTAGCCACGTTCGTTTTATAGGTCTGCTCCGCTAGGCTGATCTTGTCCTGTTTCTTCTCATTGAGCCCTGACAGTTCCTTTTTGCATGACCTGATCTGCTCCTCAAGAGAGGCAATCTGTTCTTTAAGATTAGTCTCCCGCCGGGTAAACTCCTTCTCGATGGCAGACAATTCGATCTCTCTGTCCGCTTCAAAGGCTCTCATCTTATTGCTACGGCTTTCAAGCATCCGTTTAGCTTTCTCGATAGTCTCGTTCTCTTTACGGATCTTCTCGATCTCCCGGTAAAGCTCTCCGACATTCTCGTTATCCCACTTCTCTGCATCGTATCCGGCCGGGATTGTATCGGCAATGTCTTCGATAAATGCTCTCTTATTCCGGATGTCCCGGTTAATATCCTGCCGGGTCTGGAAGTATTCGCCGTTTTCAGATTGGATATCATGGAGAACCTGAAGGATATTCTGGTCATACGATACCCAACCAGGTATTTCTCCGAACCATTCCCGGATTTTATTCATATCCCACGGATAATCAATCATATCCAAGATAATTGCATTCTGCTTTTTCCGGTCCATTGCCATAAATTCCACCGGGGATAGCTGCAACGGGGTGAAGATATCCTTCAAAAAAGTTTCAGGGCTTCCGACTTCATGACCGTCTTTTTTTACGCTTTTATAATCTGCCTGATTCGTTCTGATTTTGCGGTCGATCCGAAGCCCATTGTCTGTTTCGATCAGGATTTCTCCCTCTGTCTCTCCGTCCCTTACGATGTACTCGCGGTCGGAACGGTTTGTCAGCGCCAGACGGATTGCATCTATTACAGAAGTTTTACCCGCTCCGTTCCTTCCGGACAATTCGACACTCTGTCCGTTTGCTTCATATTCCTTGATCCCAAAAAGATTCTTGATCTTGATTTTTGTTAATCTCACGCTTGATTTCCTCCGATTCCTCATATATAATGAGGATGAAAATTTGTTTTCTATTTACCTGAGCCATGGCAGTTCGCACCTGCCGGGCTCTTTTTCTTATCCTTCTTTTCTGCCTTGCTAAAGCAGGCTATGTCATATATATCCATTACTTCCGCAATAGCTTTCGTGTACGCCGATTTCTCGCACGCCGGTGCCTGATTCCGTAAAGTTTCAAGCCGGCAAATAATATTGAGTATGATTTTATGCACTCTGTTCACCTCCCAAAAATTTATTGATAAAATACTGCTGGCCTTTTCCAGTAACTTTTGGCGTCCTCGTCGTTACATTACAGCCGTTTCCGTCCAGATGAGTACTTTCTTTGATTTCAAACAGCCCCATCTCCATAGACCTCTGCGTTGGCATGTTCCAGTCTGCGCCTTTACGCCTGATCAGATATCCGTTATCGCGGAGCCATGTAAAAAGCCGTTGGGCGCCCATATCTACACCGTTCTGCTTTAATAGCTTTGCCATATCTCCCACGAGGATTGATGTATGACTCGCAGTGACGGCATCGGCAAATATTTCTTTCGGCCTCATACGGGTGATATCGCTCTGTAGCTGGTTGATAGTCTGATCTGCCATCTTTAACGCCCGGGCGAAGACCTGTTCTGGTGTATTCCATGCTTTTTCCAAATCCAAAAGGTATTGGCGGTATGTTCTCCCCTGTTCTGTACGCTGTATCATACATATTTGCTTTGCCATATCTACTGTCATTAAATGGTCAACGGAAGGTCTGCCGCCTGTACTTTCTAACATTTTTGTGAAAAAGTCTTTTCCATCGGCAAAACCATATTCTGACATTCTCTCGAACCACATGGTGTATGGTGTCTTTATATCCAGACCTTCGTGCAACTCCCTCGCTGACACAGTAGGTTGTCCACCCTCATAGCTTATTTTCATTAATTCTTCCACTTTCTCACCCCCTCACCAGGCATAATATAATAGCTACCAGCGCCGCGATCACTACGGCCTCGGCCTGCGCCGCTGTCCGGTAACTTCTCCTGCCCTCGTACGCCTCGTGGAACATGCGGTTCCAGTAGCGGGCGCTGAAGCCTGCAAAATAGTTCCGCATCGGTATCACCCCTTCCCACCAAAAACAATATCCTTCATGGTTACTTCTTTCTCAGGCCCTCTTTTCTTTTGCGGCCGGATCATCGATTCAGATTCCGCGCCTGTTCTCTCGGCTTCTGAATCCTCTTTGTAAAACTGGCTCGTCGGTATCCTCCAGTCCCCTAACTTCCGCGTGGCCTGTATCCTGCCACTCTTAATATAGTTGAGTACGGTTGACTTCGAGCAATGCATTTTAATCGCTATGGCTTTCGGGGGAAGAAACTCATCCAGCCCTACGGCTTCCAGGTACGCAACGCGGTCTTTCAACGCTGCATTTTCTTCCTCCAGTCGGTTAAGACGGTCTTCGATTCCCACGGTTATCACCTCCTTACATCTTGTATAATTTTCCTTCTCCCTCTATAATGTAAATATCAGCACTGCCATGCTGAAATACTAAAGAAAGGAGATTTCTATGGAAGTCAATTTATCTAATACAGATGCTCTTTTCATTTACGGACATTTTCGTAAAGAGGCCCACAAACTTGAAGCACTAAAAGCTATGCCAGATTGTCCAATCTCAAAAGAAAATCTGGATCAGGATATTCAGCTCTACAATTCTATTGCCGACAAATTCCGTGATGCATATCCTGAGCTATCTGGTCTCGACAATTACAGAATCTAATTTAAGAAGCCTTGGATGCTTCAGCCTCCAGGGCTTCTTTCATTTTTCTAATAAGCATATCTGTAGATTCATATTTTTCAATTTTAACAACGTAAGTCATGCCTTGATGCTTAACCGCTTTCACGTAATCGTGTTTCTTACAGTTCAAAAGCCAAATAAATATTTTCCACATCTCTCTCACCTCCTATTAAATTTTCAATGTGCATATGTTAGCTTGTTTCCTGTTTTGATTGTTGCATACAATCTTGCTGTGGAACCGTATTCTGAAGTAATCCACACATTAATCCAAATACTCTGTTCTGTCCAATTTCATCAAGCATAGGAGCCATGATAAGAATGTTCTTCAAAGTATCATCTGTAAGGTTGATTTTTGCTTTATTCAATGTATTCGCCTCCTTTCCTGTACCCGTTGAGAACATTATAAGTCTCGTCGAGTCGTTTGTCAAGCACTATTTTGTTGACATTGAGAACATTGTGTGATATCATAAATACATAAAGGTGGTGACAACAATGAATGAACGTATAAAAGAATTGCGTAACAAATTAAATCTAACGCAAGAAGAGTTCGGAAAGAAAATTGGGTCCGCAAGGAATACCATAGCAAACTATGAAACAGGTAATAGAAATCCGTCAAATGCAATAATTACATCAATATGTAGAGAGTTTAATGTGAATGAGGTATGGCTCCGAACCGGAGAAGGTGGAGAAGGAAATATGTTCACGAAGATTTCAGAAGACGATCGCTATTCTCTTAATTTAGGAAAATTAGGAATAACCGAAAATGAATTTGTTAAGAATGGCGTGAATTTTTTGGCTGAAGCAGATCCAGAAAAATTAAAAGTAATAGAAGAATTTATGAAAGCATGGCTGGGAATAAAATAGGGAGAGAACTATTTGTTCTCTCCCGCAATCACTACAGTAAAAAGATAAATGCGACGCAATAATGCCTCGTCATCGATTTTATCAACCAATTCAGCAATTTGTTTTTTTAATTCTTCAACAGTCATAAATATGTACCTCCCTTTCCGAGAAACCTACGGTATGTTTGTACTATACATATATTATATCATATAGCAGCTGTATTTGTGAGTTTTTTACAAAATAACCCTTGGAAAATTCTGGCAATTTCCAGTATTATCCATTAATTATGTGAATTATGCACAAAACTTCGAAAGTACCATGTATCAACACCGGGAAAGGAAGTATGATCCATTGTGGGATAGCACGATCGAACGTTTGTTCTTTTTCGTTCTATAAAAATTATATAACTATTAGGGCTAAAAATCAACCCTAAAAAGAACATTTGTTCTGTTCATTTTTCTTACAAATTAATAAACCCTCTGTGTTGGTCGCACAGAGGGCATAAGCAGACATACCGGCATGGGGGCCGATACAATATTATAGAGCACTTATATTGTATCATTTCGTGCACCTGCTGTAAACCGGTATGGTGTATTTTTTGCGCTTAAAATAAGGCTTTAAGGCCAGAAAGAAGGATGATGCAATGAGTATTCAGGAAAGTAATTATACATCAAAAAAGACTGGGAAAACAAAAACAAGGTATTTCGCCAATGTCTGGTACGCAGAGGAGAAGCGGGCTATCACCGGCCCTATGCGTGATTCCAAATCAGAAGCCAAAAAGGACGAGGCAAGAATCATACTGGAGATCGAGGCCGGCCGCGCGCCTGCTCCGAAGGTGAAAAAATCAGAAAAGGTGGACGAGGTATACAAATTATGGCACGTGTCCACAAAACCGCCGGTATACGCCAATAGCACATGGGAAGTGTACGCCCAGTTTTACGGGGATTATATCAAGGAAATTTTCGGAGATGAAACCATTGATAGCATTAAAAGTATGCATATACAGCGCTATGTCAATGTCATGAAAGAAAAATACAGTCCAGAAGTGGTCAATAAGTGCATTAGTATACTTACTAACATATTCGGATTCGCTGTGGAGCCGCTGAAATGTATTACCACGAACCCGGTAAAAGGAATTAAGCGTTGCAAAGTACCGAGAAAAAAGAAAATTACCTGGAACGATGATATGGTCACTTATTTTCTCGATCTGCCAGACGTCAGGGCATCACATTATTATCCCATGTTCGTGATCTCCGCTCTCCTGGGCGCGCGGCCTGGGGAAGTCTGTGGCCTGCGAGAAAACGGCTTAAGCAGCAAGCCCACGTATATGATAGATTTCGAAAAAGGATATGATAATTGGGCGGTGGATACCGATCTTAAAAACGACGGATCACACCGGACGCCACCGATCCCCAAATATTTATACGATATCATTCACCGGCGCTTGATCTGGAAACGGAAAAATCATATGGTAGATCACTCGTGGGGAGACAATGATTACCTTTTTGTAAGCCAAAATGGAAATCCGATCAAACCACATCAGTACGGAGAGGCTTTTAAACGGCTTTTAAGGGCACATAACCGCCAGATGGAGGAATACAAGGAAGAGCGCGGAAAACTGCCAGAAGGAGCCTCTCTGTTGCCTGAAATTACATTGTACGGACTCCGCACAAGCTTCGCGACAAATAACATGCGGCGCTGTCCAAATGCAGCCCTTATTTCTTCCGTTATGGGAAACAGCCCTAAAACTCTTATGCAGTTTTACGCACAAGCTGAAACGGATATGCAGATGGATTTAATTAGTGGGTATGCTGCCGGAAAGCTGGAGGCACGAGAAAAGGGGGCCAGAAATGTGCTATGATAGTAAGTAAAACAGCGAAAACTTTAAGCAAAAACTTTAAGCAAGTTGCATTATGTAAACAAAAAACGAGTTCCCAAAACTCGGGAACCCGCATAAACACTAGGTTTTTAGAAGAGCGCGAGACGGGGATCGAACCCGCGACCCCAACCTTGGCAAGGTTATTTACTGCATTTAATAGGAAGTAACACACGCAAAAAGTGGCTTAAAATCGAGGTTTTTCAAAAAGTATGTAGCGTATAATACCATTTCAAACACATATCAACTTTAAGCAAAACTTTAAGCATTTTTTAATAGCGAAAACAGAGACTTTCAAGCTTTTTCATTCATGCCGGCGACCGGAATACAGACGAACATTATTATGATTACGCTCACTGTATTCGCGGTTATTCTACGTATTCAGAACAGAAAATAATAATTATTAGAAGAAAAAGGGAGAAAAAGATGAACCGAACAGATGAATTATTTTTTGAGATAATTGAGACCTACCAGCGACATGCTCAGATAGCGAAAAATGCAAAATACCAGGAGACCCGCGAGATGGCGGAAATGATAATCGATGTGGATATATCAGCCATGTGGCTTTTGACGCAGCGAACGCCGGACACCAGATGCCGGCTGATGTAGGAGACAGGGCGGAGCCATGGGGGAGCTACCGCCCTGCGGATTAATGAGCATACTTATATAACGTTTTCTATCCTGCGTTGTGACGTTTTGTCCTCCAAGAGCTAAAAACTCATGGAGGATTTTTATTATTTTTCCTAAACCTATTGACTTTACGCCAATATTGGCGTATAATGTAATTACAAGATAAGGAAAGGGGATCACAAAAATGACCATTATTAGCAGCCAGCATTTCATAAACTGGGAAATCGTAGAAACAAAAATGGAAGAAATTAAAGGCATGGATAAGGTAGTTATTCCCTGCACTTATGTCGGTTTTATTAATGGTATCGAGTATGCAATGCAGAACGATAACCATCACACATTAGCAGCCGCAAGAGAACTCGGTATCGAAATAGAATTCAACATTACCAACGATTCCGAAGACCTTGAAGGAGAAACGCTTTTAGAACAGCGTTACAATGACGGAGACTGGTACAATGTAGAAACCAGTAATCCCGCATACGATGAATTTAATTTAGTTTGGTAGGAGGTGTATGATGAAAAGATATCCAGATTGTATCAGAACTGACGGTTTATGCGGTGTCTGCTCCGCATCCAGCTATGGAAGAGACTGTCATAATAAACCGATCAACAAGCTGTTGTATCAGCGCTCTCTCGCTGACATGACACAGCAGCAAGTGGCCGATGCTACCGGAATAAACATTCGGCAAATACAAAAGTTCGAATCCGGGGAGAGTGATCTTGGAAACATAACCCTGCGTAATGCCATAACATTAGCAGAGGCCTTCAATTGTGATGTAAATGATTTTATATAAAATATCGCTGATTAAGCAGGAAGGAAATTTATAATAATGGATGTTATCAAATTATCAGAAAATGAAAGTTTAAAATTTGAGTACTACAGTGGTTTAGGCGAAAGATGTGTTTATACATACACCGATACAGACGGAGAAGTTTTTATGACAGAATGTTCAAATGGATCGGAAGAAGAAAGCCGGATTGAAAAAGATCAATGGCTTCAGAGAAAAAAAGAAAATAAAGAAGAGTACTTAGAATTTTGTAAACGTTATAGACGCTTCATGCACGAAAAAGATATTAAAAATGGTGAAGCTGTATGGATGAACGGATATGGCTTTAGTTTTTGTACTGGAAGCAGTGAACAATATAAAAAATCAGACTGCCGCAATGTATACCTAAAATATCGTTTTTATGATTGGTGGGAAGCGTCGGAAGTCCACGGAAAATCATTAGAAGATTGCATTGCTCAAATACAAGAAGGTATTGACAGCCCCACACATATTGGAGATCCAGCAATTGACCACATTGATAAATCAACATGTAAAGAATTTGTTTAACGGAGGTGAAGTATGGCAGGTGGAAGGAAACTGAAAATAGATTTAAAAATTTTTGAGGACAATGACCTGAGCATACTTACCGAAAAGCAAAGGGAAATTATTGCTTTGACCATGAACGGAAAAACGACTATCGAAATCGCTACATCGTTAGGATGCTCATGTCAGAATATATCGGATTCTCTAAAAAGATCCGCAAAAAAAGTTCTTAATCCTCCAGTCAAAAGGGAGTCCCTTCCAAAATCAGAAAAAGTAAATAAGAATAGGATAAATTATGAAAATTATCGTAATGCAGACTTTTCTATTCTTCCAGAAGTTGAACGAAAAGCTTTACTTTTAAAACTTGTTGGATTAACAAATCCTGAAATAGCAATTGAAATGGGGACTAAAGAGAACACAATTGCAATTTATTTACTTAGGGCTCGAAAAAAACTGGATGGAATATACGAACCTGACAGATTAAAATCAAATAAATATGCAAAAGATTCCTATAATAGAAACCCAAAAAAACATTATGAAATGACGAAAAAGGCGATAGAACGGAATAAGGAAAAATATTCTGAATATAAAAAAGAGTATTATCAGAATAACAAAGAATATTTCCAGAATTACTATAAAGAATATAGCAAAAAGTACTATCAAGAACACCGAGAGGAGATTTTACAAAAACAGAATGAAAGAAACAGAAGAAAGAGGGAGGGACAGTGAAACGCTTAGATGTCGTTATGGCTTATAACAAATTGTGCTCGCTCGATAAAGTTTCTGTTGAGTTTGGAATCAGCGAAGCAAAAGTTAGAAAAATCCTCATCACGGAGGGCGTTTATGAAAATGATACCTCAAAACAAGTGAAAAGCCTATACGAGAAAGGCAAGACCACTCAAGAAATTGCAGAGATCTTAAAATTAAGTAAATCATGCATAAACATGTACCTTCCATACAAAAAGGGGGTATACAGATCGGAATATCCAACAATCAACGCCCTACGGATACGGAAATGCCGAAATAAAATAAAATAGTGTTTTTAATTAGGCGGCCCAAACGGACCGCCCTTTTTATTATCCTGCCAACCCCGGCCACTGCAACGCCCCATCCTGATCTGGCGTCAGCACCACCGGCTCCATAACAAGCTTGCCTTCCTGATCGAGATAATACCACTTCCCGCCGCTCGTCTGCAATCCCTTTACCATAGCGCCATCTGCACCGAGATAGTACCAGTCACCCTCATACATATACCATGTGTTATATACCATCAAACCAGCGCCATTAAACCAGTACCATTTTCCGTCAGTGTCCTGATACCAGGCGTTGCGTACTGGAGCGCCTGTGTTACCGAGGTAATACTTCCAGCCGCCCTCCTCCTCATACCAGCCGGATTTCTTCGGCGCTTCCGGCTTCGGCGCTGCATCGTCCTGTATATACCGCCTGACACATACAAGCCCCTTCCTCCAGCCTCCCAGCGCCCATGAGTCATACCGGCTCTTGCAGTATGCCGTAAGCTGCTTATAACTCGGCCGGCCGCTACCGTGACCGCAGATAATGCCATTACCGCAGTACATCTCAACGTGGCCGATCTTAAGCGGGCGGCTCTTATCGGTCCCCGCGAATTCCAGCATATCACCGGGGCGTAACCGGGATACGTCCGGGATACCTGCGGTTATGCCTACGTCTACGGTTGTCAGCTTGCCGGTCTGATATATTCCGGCGGTATTAAGTACGCCGAAGCTCTGGCCTGCCTCTGCATATGCATAACAGATAGAGCTACTGCAATCACTGTAATAGTTGCCGTCTTTATATTTTTTAAAACAGTAATCACGTAGATTCTGGCTGTAATAATTGCGGCCAATCAGCGTGTCGTACTTTGTGATTACTGCCTGTCTCTTTTCTTGTGCTGTCATAGTACCTCCAGAAATGAAAAGGCCCGGGATTCCCCAGGCCCATAAAAGTTGTGATATTACAACCGTTGCGATATCGCAACAGCTTATTTCGTCAGCTGCTTGTACGCCTGGTTGATACCGGTAGCCGCAAGCCCAGATACAGTTCCAACCGCCGCCGCGTTTATGATGTCCGCCACCGGGAAGTCAGGCATCGTGTACATGCCTGCAACGCCCAGGATTGCCCCAATAACGCCGCAAATTACCGGCAGCCACTTATTATCCACCGCCGTCGCTTTAACCGCCATAGCGGCCAAATAACACAGCGCTGTGATACCTGCAACACACGCAATTCCTAAATCCATAATGATCCCTCTCTTTCCGCTCACTCATGAGCCTGTTGATTGATATGCTTCTCTATCTTGTTAATAGCTTCTGTCACCGGACCATTGCAGCCCTGTTCCTTCATTCCCTTCAAACAGGCCAGAACCCCATAAACAAGAAGACACTGTTCGTCTTTGATATTTTTAATTTCCCGATCCTGCTGTCCTTGTCTAAGGTACCATCTGTAGACAGCGAAGAGTGCTGAAAATATAACAACCAGCGCGGTAATTACGCTGGCTGCTGTAATGATTGTGTTTGTAGTTATGTACATACAGTTCTCCTGTCAGTTATTCCGGATTTTCTTTCAACCACGCTTCTGTCTTGGGCCGCCAAAAGTTGGGAACCTCATCAATCGTAATAATACCGTGCCTAATCCGTGTTCCGTAAAATGCTCCCATTAAATTGTACCTCCTTCTGCTAGTGTTCCAACCACTTCACCAAGATCATTAATTGCCCCGTCCTGCACCGCCTTACCTACTTCCAGCGCGTCCAGGCGCTTTTCCTCGACCGTTTTTTCGCGGAGGCTATACGTTGTTAACACTGCGCCGTCAGCAGCCACCACGGAGGTCTCAGACACAAGCACGAGGTCAGTATAATTTCCCGCGACGGTTCCGTCCCCGGTTTTGATCTGCACCGCCGCCAGATTATCCGGCGTCAGCGCCTCCCAGGTGGCAACCATGGCCGCCCGATCTGCGGCCGCTACCTGCAATGCTCTCAGGCTGGCTCCGGCCTCCAATTCGATAACAATTCCATTCTTAAGATTCATAGTGTCTTTCATATGTAGACACTCCTTTCTCCCTTTCGGGTATAAAAATAAGAGCCTTTCAGCTCTGATTAACGGGTTTCTTATTCATTTAAATAGTGAATATCCCCCCCGGATTACTCCGGGGTCTGGCCCGCCCTAGTATGCATTGTCAATAGGCCTGGCGGGATCTGTTAAATAGTGATTTAGGCGAGGTAAAAACCGATATTAGTCTACAACCAGTAACAGGGATCGATATCCTTACACTTACTACCGGCCGTTACTATGCAACTAATTGCACTAATTTACCTACAGGCTGGGTGGCGGCCTATCTTGACGTTGAGCGATTGGATAACAAGTGGTGTCGTATCACCGCGTGGCCTCCATATAACGGCCCAGATAGTCCGCAAATTACAAAGCAGGATAATGGTGTATGGCGTGGCTGGAAAGATATAATGTCTGATCTGTTTAGTTTTGAAGGTGTCGGAAAAGTGACTTTTGCGCAAAACTCGACAGCTACGAGTATTAGAATGTATACAACGGCTGTTAATTATTTGTATATTGAGTTTCTGACGGCCACGAAAAACATTAAGTTTGGTTTTTATAATGGATCGACATGGACGGATTACTGGATTATGTAGGTCGCCTACTTTGAGATCGGATAAATGCAGCTCATACTCAGATTAGTGGACAATGCCTTACTTATATATATGTACAGCTTGTTTTCCGCAGCTTTAAGGGTTCCATTAACCTGTATGGTATTATCATCTGCTATCACGCTCCGTGCTCTATACACGGGTACATCCATAAGTGGCCTGACATCATCATCACAAAAGGCCACCTCAACCCACCCGGACGCCCCGGCATTTATTGTAAAGATACATTGCACCATATGTCCAATTTTATAGGCTAGTACGTAAGACACTGGCGCGTTTTTGTAAAAGTGTGCGGTGACATTCTTTACTGCTAAATCACTATTTTGCTTATCAAGCTGCTCCTTCAAAATCTTTCCTGCAACGGCATCAAGCGCGCTCTGCCCTGCTACTGTTGCCATGAAATTGTTCGTCAGTGGCGGCAGTGGTCCCGTGTCTCCTTTTTCACCTTTTGGGCCTTGCGGTCCAGCCGGTCCTACATTACCAGTGTCTCCTTTTGGACCTTGCGGCCCCGTCGCACCTGTATTTCCCTGTATTCCTTGCGGTCCAGCCGGTCCTACATTACCTTTAGGGCCTTGTGGCCCAGTCGGTCCAGTATCCCCTTTTGGTCCCTGTGCACCTGCCGGCCCTTGCGGTCCTATATCGCCCTTTGCACCTTTTGCATAACCAATAATCACATCAACCATTGCCATAATATTACCTACTCCTTTCCGTCGTCATAACTCCATTTAATAGCTCCACTTTCATTATCATATGCAAATGGAGGCCCATCATAAAAAGCATCATCATACACACAGTGTATAGCACTGTTATCCTCATCATCAGTATAGATGTATAAACGGCTCAGTGCCGGTATATTAACTCCAGATTTTCCTTGCGCGCCATTCTGCCCCGGTTCTCCCTTCGGCCCCTGTATTCCTTGTGGCCCCTGTGGCCCCTGTGGCCCTACATCTCCTTTAGGGCCTTGTACTCCAGCTTCTCCAGTCTCTCCTTTTACCCCCTGTAGCCCCCTTGGCCCTGTGGCTCCTTGCAATCCTTGTGGTCCAGGATCTCCTTTTTCTCCTTTGAATTCTCCAGACTGTAATCGGCTAACTAAATCATTTCTAATAGATTCAGCATTGGCTGCTGCTCTATTGGCATTGGATGCTGAAATATTGGCATCATGAGCGGATTTTTCAGCATCTTCTGTAGCCTTAACGGTCCGTGGATATATATTTTCATATTGAACCAATTGAGTAATAAGGCCTTCTGCATCTGCTTCCAATTGATCCAGTTTTCCGATATATCCACCCGCATCCAGACTACTTTCATTAATGGTATCTTCGCTGACATAGTATATGAACTTGCATGAAGATGTACGCCCATCACTATATTTAAATTTTACATCGGCTACAGCCTTACCAGGTATAGACAGTTCATTTCCCAGCAATTTATATATATATCCATTTCCAGATTTTATAAGATTTCCCACAACTGGAATACGGTTCTCCAGTCTGATATTAATGGTTGCGCTGACTGCATCAGTCACATATACGCCATCATTTTTTACCCGGAGTGTGAACTGGATCTGTCCATAATCTCCCTGCGTAAGGCATATACCGGTATCAATCGGATCCCTGTATTTCGTATTTAGTTCGATATCATAGTTGACCATCTATACCACCTTTCCCATGATTACATATGATGCCCCTGCTCTTATCATTAAAACTTTGTCTCCTACGGCTGGCGCATAACTGGAAATGTATTTATATGGTTTCCGGCTGGCCGTTTCCTCCCCGTAAAAGCGCACATAAGGACGCCCGTTAGATATACTCGTTACGGTTGCCATACGGTAATTTTTCCTCTCATCCACAACATATTCTTTCATGTCCTGTAGGCGTTCACTCGGATTATTATATATCATAATTTCACCACCCGCTTTAACGTGTGGCTCATGGTCCCCCCAATGCTCAATTCCATCTCCCACGCATATTCAATATATTTATTGCCAACACCGAGAGTTGTTTCGTTCACAAAGATACAGTCTCTGTATTCATGGTGCGGCATCAGCCCGGTAGGAATCGTAATGGCATCATAAGTCTGGCTCTTTTCTATTGCGATTCTTCTGACCAGTGCATCAAGAGTTTCCTGATCTGCAATATCATCAACACTTTCAATGTCAACAACATTTCTTCCACGGTTTACTGTTGATATTTTGCTTCCCGCACTGTCATTCACATATTCACTTCTCAATTCCTCACCATCCGGATCGTCTGTATATCTGACAAATATGTTTGGCACATTATACATGTCAAGGCTCTGCTTTGCTCCGGCCTTAATAATACTTTTGTCATCCGTACGGTATGAGTGTTCTGTCCTGCGGTTTACCGGCTCCACATATCGGCGGCTTACAGCATATCCGTTGCCATTAAAATGCAGCGGCTCATAGTTGATCGCTGTCAGCAGTGCGTTAATAACTTCCAGCTTGCTTGTACCGATCTCAAACTCAATATTTTCGCGGGCCATTAATACCGAAGTCTCAATATTTATTTTTTTAATCCCGGCCCCATTGATGAGGTTTCTTACTTCCCTGACGTAGTTTGATCCGGAAGCGATAAAAAGCCGTTCCCGGATCTTGTCTTCACGCAAAATTGTACTGTAATCATAACAGTCGATATTCTGATATACTCCACAGTTCTGTGCCTGGCGCTCCGGGCTGCTCATGATATAGATACCGAGTGGGTATTTCAGCCAGCCGCTTTCAGTTGACAGCATAAAGACAGGGCGGATTCTAAGGTCTATCTCTTTAAAATCCACCCCGGTTGTTTCTCTTACAAGAAAGGTTCCGGTCCCCATGATCTCCTGAGAGCTGTCAAACCGAATACTTCCCGTTACATTTTCGAGATCTTTCAGTTTTCGTTCATTCCGGTCCAGGAGTTCGAAACGAAAATCAATCGTTCTGTCACCTTCCAGCCGTTTTAAAATTTCTTCATGGGTATATCCACCCTGCGCCAGATTAATCACCGAACCTCACCCCCAGATCATAGTTAATACGGCTTAATGATAAATCGAAAGTCTTCCCTCTGTCAAAAAGATCATTTTTAAAGCTAAAATCTGTGATCTCGCAGCAGATACAGATTTCCGAGTTACGGAACAGATAGATTCCATTCATGCCATGGATTCGTTCTAGCGATTCTGCCTCCTTATTCGGAAGGTAGAAAGAGGTACTTAACGTTGTCTCCTTATGGATACCGGATTCTTTTATTTTATACGGCCGACCTTCATAACTGATAAGCTCAGCTTCGTTACTTCTTTTCTGTTGTGTTTCAATATGCCAGTCACTGGTTGATTTTACAATCCGGATACTCTCAGCCAGGTTCTTTACCTCAGCCAGACGCGCGCCTTTGTATTTAACACATATATCTGCCTGGGCGCTGTCAGAATATCCTCCGGTATACGCCCGTATCTTATAGTGGTACAGCCTCCCTGACTTAACTGTAAAATCCTCATATTCATTTCCAGAAAAGCTTCCTATCGGACTGTATGCATCACCTACTTCTGCACGATATACATATTTCATACTTGCAGCAGAATCCGTAAAGATTTTTACTCCTGCATCAATCGCAGATACCGTTATAGATGGAATGGCCGGCACGGTGGCCGCAATACTGAATACCTGAGCACTCTCATCTGACCAGATCCCGTAGGCGCTTCCTATCCGCATTTTAACGACATATTGGCCGTTTTCAAGCATCATATTCGGTACATAGGAATCTGACAGTCCTCCAGCACGTTCTCCACTGTCATGAATGATCTTGCCATCTTTTAATATCTGGAGCACATAAACCGCATTTTCTGATTCATTGCATTTCCAGGTTATTTCCGTAATGGCATCATTCTTCATTCCTGTAATAATTGGGCTAGCCGGCCGCCCCGTAAGTTCAAAAGTGCCATATGCATACCCTGAAGCCGCATTGATGGCGTTATATGTCTGTACCCTCCATTCTACGATACCGATAGATATTGCAGCCGTTTCCATCGTATAGGACTGCTCTGAAGTATTCTGTGTGACTGTGGTCCATGCAGCTTCTCCTTGTTTACGCCAGCCAAATTCAAACTTCGCCTGTCCTGTATCGTAAAGCGAATTATATTTCCACTGAAACGTAATACTTCCGCTTTTCTCAATTATGTCACCATTGGGATATAGAATTGTTGGAAGGCTCGGAACCGCGTTGTTGTATACTACATTGATATATGGGGCCTTTCCGCCCTCCTTGCTTGTAAACTTCCAAGATAAGTTTGGTACCACTTTATCATCAATGCTGTAAACTGCCAGAACCACGTTATTCTTTCCAGCATTATTTTTTACGATACTGGTTACATCCCATTCAATCCATTCGTTGTTATCCTCCACCGTGGCTTTAGTTTCATATTCTGTTGGGGACCATGCGATATCACTGTCCAGATACTTGCTGTAAAACAAATTACCTGTAAGATTAGAGATATCCGGGATATTATATTGTGCGCAGCCTATGATACTGTTTTTCACTTTTATTTTGTTATGCAGCCTTATAACCGCTGACACAATTTCTTTGTTATCAAATGCAGGGAGATTAAATTGAACAAATGTTCCCATAAAGCTTGAAGAATTAATTTCTCTCCACATTGCAAGTTCTGCACTGCTGTAATTATTATCATTCCCGGAATACCGGCTGATAAAGGTATCTCCGGTACATAGGATTGTCTGTTCTGCCATTATATCCTACTCCTTCCCGTCCGGTATGCCTGGCTTTCCTGTTGGGCCAGCTTTACAACTTTGTTAAAATCATCAACTTCTCTGGCGTCAATGGTACAGTAAAATACGTTGACTGTTCCTGTTCCGTTCTTAACAACATTATTCGGCACAACACGAGATCCTCGCGGAAGACGCACTAACTCCGGCCCGTGTTCACCCACCCATGCATCTTCACCAGTGGCATAATCGGTTCCAGCTGCATAGTGTTTTGTACCATTTATAGTTGACTTTGATGTGTCGATCAAGTCCTCTGTCGATGTCTTAACCTCCCGCATAGCATCACCGACTGCTGATGCGCCTCCCACAATCAAGGCGATTGCCGCCGCGATCGCAAGAAGAATAAGCAGTAACGGCAACATACCGACTGATGCTGCTGTTCCAGTTGCCCCCATCATTGTATTCGCAATAGAAGCAATCTGGCTTACTGTAGTATAAGCCATAATAGCCTTGCTTACCGTTCCTATAACAAGTACAAGGGTTCCAAATACGGCAATACCAATTAATACCGGTGTGGGAATGGAGGATAACAGATCCACAAAATCGGTCAGTAGCGGAACAAGGAATTCCCCCAGATGAAGTTTTAGTGTCTCCATTTTACGATTCATACGCTGCATGGCATCATCGAGTTCCCCGGCCTCCTGAAGGGTTTCATTACTCAGGACATACCCCATTTTATGAGCCTCTGCGGCAAGTTCCTTCACTCTTTTGCTCCCCGCCTCGATCAGTGGATTTAAATCCCTCGCCGATTTTCCGAAAATCTCCATGGCCTTTGCATCACGTTCTGTCTCATTCTGTATTTTCCCAAGCGCATCAATAACATCATAAAAAACGGCTTCTGAATCCCTAAGCTCCCCGTCATGTTCTTTATACCTAACTCCAAGACGTGCAAATTCTTTTTGCAGATCCTTATTTCCGTCTCTTGCCTGTCCCATAGTCCGGATCATTTTTGTCATAGAGCTATTTACGGTTTCAACTGATACATCAACAAATTCAGAAGCATACTGGAGCTCCTGTAAGGTATCCGTGGATAATCCCGTTGTCGAAGACATGGTAAGAAGATTATCCGCCGTCTTAGACAGTTCAATTGCAAGATCTCCGTATGCGGTTACCAGTGCTCCGACTATAACAATGGCCTCTCCGACTTCTTTTTTTGTATCATCAAAGCGGGAAGCAAGACTTTCCAACATAGGATTCGCCTGTAGTCCAATTGCGTCCGCAACACTCCTGATCGAATCCCCAAATGTTTCATTTGTACCTTTCAAATCTTCGCACTTTTTATCCGTCTCTTTTAACTGCCCTTCCAGCTTGTAAAGTGCTGTCTCCTGGTCTGCCAGGGATTTACTCAATGCCACAACCGCCTTACTGCCTTCTTTCTCCGTTAAGATTGCTTTGTCGTGGGCTTTCTGTGCCTCCTCAACCTTACGTTTCTGGAGTTCGATTTTCTGAGACAGATAATCATGCTTAATTCTAAGCTGATCGGTTTCCGTACCATATACTTTTGCTTCTTCATAAGCTCTTTTAAATTCCGAATTAAGCAACCCCATATGTCGAGATACCTCGGCAGTCCCACCGGTAAACTGCGAGTAATCAAGTCCAAGAACAATTGTTTTTTTATAAGTACCCGCCATTTCCAAACCCCTCAATCTCTGTCATACTGTTTATTTCGCTACTGCATCGGAAATATTTTGATTCGTATTCTGTCCCCTCCGCCGCTGCGGCCCGTGTCTCTAACTCATCTGTATACATATCGACCATTGCAATTATTTTTCTGTGTGTAGAACTCCAGAATTCAGGCTCGGTACGCTCCATTTTTATGCAGTATGTATAATAGAGATAATCTATATGGAAATCTATCTCTTCATCTGCTTCATGGTTACATACCGAGCCATTACTTTTTTTGCAAGTTCTTTCTGCCTTTCATCCATCATGGTATAGAGTGATTCCATAAATGTTTCCACGACTTCCCGTCCGGACATCATACCCATTCGGTCTGAAAGAAGCACAGCCTCTTCATAAGAAATTCCTGATTCCGGCATGAAGATGGCATAGACACAACACGGAAGAATATTGGTATCTTCCAGGGAATCCAGATTAATTTCCAGTTTATTCATGATTTTCTGGAATTCAAGAAGGCTTCGCATATTGCAGAAACCATGGTATTTCTTATTTTCCACAGGATCAATCAATTCTATCTCCTGCGCCGGCTCAACCATTATTGTTTTCATTCTTATTCCCCTTTCGTCGGGTATGTACTCGGCCCCGTTGTAAACCATTTAGATGCCTGCGCATCTGTAAAATCCGAATTCGCCGCATCACCAAAAAAACGCAACCATTTATCACTTTCTCGTGGAATAAAATTTATGGTAACACTGTCTGTTGAAAAAGTAATATTACTTTCAGACTGTTTATTTGTGGAATTAATCGGCTGTACCTGTCCTTTTAAAAGCCATACATACTCGCTTTTTCCTCCAGTCTGTTCTACCTCATACCCAAGTGCAATATATGGCGGCTCATCTCCTGCGGACTCTATTACTATACCGTCTTTAAACTGATTTCCGCATATTTCCGTCCTCACCTCTACAAAGACCTTGTTCACGTCTACCACCACGGCAATACCGTTAAGAATGGAGACATCCTCCTGCTTTACTCCTTCTCCATACAGTTCCCCTTTCGACACACTAGGAGTAAGCTGGATCTGCATTGCTTTCCCGAAGTCTTTTACTTCTCCATACGTTGTGCCAGAGTTATTATCTGTAGTCAGCAGACAGTATTTCAGATTTTTTACATTGATTCTGTTTGATTTTGCACTTTTGCTACCCATAAATACCACCTTCCATTTTCTCGAATTTTATAATCGCTCGCCATAATTTCGTTGCCGGATCGCAGCTTTTCTCTACTTCCGGTATGGAGTATTCTGGCTTCCCGATTGCATTCATGAATTTTTTCACCGCCTCATTAAGCGCCATTCTTTCCAGATACCATAGATCCACCTCATAACTACTTACCCATTCCTGGCCGGCGCCATCTCCGTTTAGCTCAGAAGCAGTATAATAATCTATGCAGGTGGCACATGCCGGCATCAAAGGCACCGGTTCGTCAAGAACAGGAATATTCAATTCCGTTTCGATGATTTCTTTCACCGTCATTCCGTCACCTTCTTTACCATATCATCAATCGCCTTTTCTACTTCTCCCTGTGCGTCTCTCATGGCCTTATCCATAAATTGATTCCCCTGCACCCAGGTATGGCCATCACGAGCAAAATGGCCGTCATTTATCTTATTCCACTTATAGCCGGTCATTTTTCCACCGCGGATACTTGCATACAGCATCCCATTTTTATCTTTCCGTACATCTGCGGTTACATCATCCCTAGCATGTTGATACGGCCGGCTGCCATCATAGTTGGAGGGCGGTATTTCTTTTGCACGCGCTTCAATATCGCTGTTATGGAGATATTTTTTTATTTTTCCTTTGACGATAGTGCCGAGCTTTCGAAGCAGCGGGCGTTCCTGGCTTTCAAGTTCTTTTGGCATCTGTGCAAGCATCTGGTCAATCTCAAATATTCCATGCTCATAATCAAATTTTACATCCATTCCATCACCCCGCTGTTATTTCCATTTCTCCGACATTTTTCTGATAGGTACGAATAATGGTATATAACTCTCCATCATAGTTTATTTGGGTCGGCCGGTATTTCTTACCTTCGTGTATTTCCGTGCAGGCACTGTAATCATCCGGATTCATTCCAAACGTTAATTTTGGTATAAGTCCGACTCCATAAGCCGCAAAATATTCGCTTCGTACTACGCTTTTCACTTCGCAAAACACGTCTTTTCTATGAGGTACTACATCCGCGCCTGACGGTACCGATGTAATCAGCACACAGACATCATTACGCATTATAATCACCACACAGACTCAGGGAATCTCTCAGCGCCACATAAGCCCGTTCATAACGGTCGGCACTGCCATCATAGTTATACTGCCATTTGCAATAGAGCTCCGCTGACTTAACAATAAGGGGATCATTTTCTTTCCCGGCAGTAGCAACGCCCACCCGTGATAGATCACGCAGGCAGGCGTTTATATTTGCGTCGATATCATTATCCAGTTTGTCATGTGATATTCGCATAGAAAGTTTTATTTGCTCTATCATATTCCATAACCTCTTTTTATGCATTCTTCTTGGTCACAGTCACAAGGGAATTTTTGTCAATTACTTTTCCGTCGCAGATCATAACCGCTTTTGTAATCTGATCCTCGGTATCATTATCCTCATAACTCTTAACCACCATATTGTAGTTGGTATTGAACATATAATCAGACCAATCGAACAGGAAAGCTACTACGGTATCTTTACTAATCGTTGCCCCCAGGCTTGTCATATAATCGTTTAAGACTACCCGGCGTCCGAGGAGCGTTCTCTCAGGCTTTCCGTCAATTCCATAATTTACTCTGGCAATTGGCTGTTTATTTGTATCCACCATGCCTACAAATTTCATAAATGTCTTCTTAGTCATATTCCATACTGCGCCGTTCTCATATGCTAGTGGAAGCGCCGCTTCCGCTTCTACGAGAGTCTGGTAAGTCGGATCGGAATTCGCCGCAATATCAATATTACAACCAGATTCCGCCGTTTCTGTTAATACACCTTTCGGCTGCCCTGACCCGGTTCCGAAGATAAACGCCTTTTCCTGAGCCTTTACCATTGCCTCTGACACACTGTTAACAAACACAGTTTCAAAAATCTGTAAAGACATCACAGATGTTTCCAGTGTCATGGAAATAGCACATCTCAATTTGTATCCTTTAATGTCAATCTGCCCGGTTGTCTTCTTCTGCTTATCACTGGTACCGCCTTCTGCTACCCATGTTGCCTCCGGCTTAACACTGGACGTGGGAACTGTGGCTCCAGCCGCATAAGACGTCTTAGTGACAAGCGGCAGAATCATTCCCATTGATTCCATTTTTTCCACAATACGGTTGACTATGGTCGGAGAAATCACGGATCCTACATCCGTGGTCTTTGTTGTCGCAGATACATTCCTGAATTTCTCAGGAATTGCCGTCCCTTTCAAGACGTAATTCATGAACACTTTACGATACTCCACGGAATCGTACATATCTTCTGCGTTTTCGTCGTCTCCTCTTCCAAAAGAAGCCCCGTCACCAACTCCGGATAACGGAAGCGGAGGCGTAGACAGCGCCCTTAAGTTCGCTTCTGCTTTGGCTGCTGCTTCAAAGTTCTTATCCAGCTCCGTCACGGCCTCCATTTTCTTGTTGGCCTCCTCCAGCTTTCCTTCGTTGATAAGCGTCTCCGCTTCGTTGATAAGTGCCTGTCTTTTTGTCTCATACTCTTTTCTATTCATTACCTCTGTCTCCTTTCAGATTTAACAATTTCAGCCTTAACTCAGCCTGTGCTTTGTGTATTAAAAAATCCGGGGTTTTCTGTCCCGGATCCTTAATCATGTTTCTTAATTTTGCGATGGTTTCCGGCGGGATTCCTCCGAATGCATTCTGCATTGGGATGGCGTTGTCGGAAAACATAATTTTATCGACAAATCCATGATCTACAGCCTGTTGGGCTGACAAATAGGTTTCGCGGTCCATTAAATCCTGTAATATCTCCGCATCCATTCCGGTCTTGTCGATGTACGCATTCATGATTGACTGGTTGGCGGCCCGCAGGGCATCTCTGGTGTTATCCATGTCTCTGTAATCACCTGACGCCGACGTTTTGACATTATGGATCATAAACATTCCGGTAGGACTGATCTCGCACTCCCCGGCCTGCGCAATTACTGACGCGGCGCTTGCGGCTATTCCGGTAATCTTAATTATTTTCTTCCCGGAATAATTCCTGAGCTCTGTGTAGATTTCTGAACCGGCAAATATGCTCCCACCAGGGGAGTTGATATAGATTTCAACGTCTTCACCTCCAGCATCCTGCAAAGCCTTAATGATTTTTTTTGGAGACGTGTTCTCTAACCCAAGCCAGTCATATACCCATTCGTTTCCCGATTCAATAATCTGCCCTTTCACATCAATTCTCTTTGCCATTCTTCTCACCTCCTTCTAATAGTGCTGTGATTCCGGCTCTTGTTTCACTTATGTTATTCAGATTCATATCAGCCAAAAGGCCCTTGATCTGGTTAACCGTCTGCGTGTCAAGTCTTCGCAACGGCTTATCTCCATCTGGTACCGGACTTAAGTTCAGTGTCGCTCTCCATTCGTTCGGTGTTAAGGCGCCTCTGTCTACCATGGCCTGTAAAGCAAGTTTTGTTGACAAGCTTGCACAATGTAAGTTCCCGGCATCAAAATAGATTTTATTCCCATGCCCGCGTTCCCTCCGGCTGAACAGCTTTCTTGTATACTCTCCGGCCATCTGCCCGGCCATCGGTTCGATTACCAGTTCAAAATAGCTGTTCCATTCGTCTTCTGTATAGTTTGCATGTACTATTTTTTCGTTCGTATTGAAAAATGCATAGATTCTTTTTTTCGTGTTGTCCATCTGAAGGGCGTTCGGTACATAGTCCTTCGGCTCGATCCGCTCCGCTGTCGCTTTCGAATCGACACCGGCAGCCCCAAATGTGGAACTGGATACACTTAAGTAATTATCAACAAATTCCTGAACGGCACTTTTCAAATCTTCCGGCCTCATGGAAGAGCTGAACTTTAACAGCCACCGGATAACTCCGCTGTTTTTGATCGCCTTAATGATCCCCTGATCTGTGGTTGCCACTATATCCATGAGTTGTGTTAGTGCTTCTTTCGGAGAATCTCCGAATAAATCATTGTCATTAAAATCATTTCTCAGATGAATGATTTCTGTATACGGAAACATGGAAGTCTTTCCATTCAGGTAATAAAATTTCAGATACAATTCCTGACCTTCATATTTCGCTTCCACTCCTGCCGCCGGAATCGGGTATAATTGTTCCGGTATCCCGTTAGGATCACGGACGATCAGAATGAAAGCATTATTGTTTAACGCGAGCTGTGTTGCAACCTTTTCCTGCATCACCTGGCCGCACATATAAGGGTTTGGCTCTTCCAGGAGAAAGCGCATATATGGATCCGGATTTACTGCAAAATTCTTACCATCATTCCTGACATGCTTCGCAATCAGTTTTCCGACAGCTTTCGCATATGGCCGTATACATGACCTTACAATATCGGATTCATAGAGTTTTCCGTTCCAGGCGAAAAAACCGTTTCCCTGCTCCGTAATCATTTTATAAACGGCACTTCTTCCGGCATTTTGAAAAAATTTAGGTATCCACATCTTCTTCCTCCTCTCTCTTAAATTACACTTAAGTACTCTTCCAAATGATTTTCCAGCGTTACGTAAGCATCGAGCAAACCAGCGGTTCCGTCAATCCTTCGTGTCCCCTGATTTCCCTTGCATGGCTGAATATTATCATTCTTGTCTACATCAATGGAGGTATTAGCCAGACACCACTTTAAAATCGGATTATTGTTATAGACCACTTTTTTCTTTTCCAGATCAGCCCCCAGAGATTTCATAGGACTGCTCAGTGTCTTTTTTCCCTGGATAACCGGCTCAATCACGGAAGCGCCGAACGTGTTTTTCATGTCTTCCACAAAATATGACGCTGACCATGCATCATATCCGCATTTAAACAGATAGATGTCAAGTTCATTCTGTACCTCTTCGAACCATTCTTTGACATATTTGTAATGAACTTTGTTTCCTGGGCTTAATCTTAATAATCCCTGTTCGGCCCATAAATCGTATGGGATCTTATCTTCCCTTACTCTCTGCTCCAGCAAGTCCTCTGGAAGCCAGTACATTTGCAGCACATAGATTTTATCATCTCCGGGAATCATGAATATCACAGTGGCATTGGTTAAGTCCGTTGTACTGGATAGATCAGTACCGCCGATTCCATAGCGTGGTTTTAGAGTTTGAATATCAAATAATTCCGTGTTGTTCAGCTGCTCGAATGTCAGCCATGCCTCAGAAGATGTTTCACGGATATTGAATTCCTTACAAACCAGATTCTTAACAAGCTTTGGATTATCCTTTGCCTTCTCAACCTTAGCCGCCAGGGTTGACTGTTTCTTTATGGTTCCAAGGCCCGGATTCGCTTTCTTCCAGCATTCCGGATCTGTCCATTCTTTCCGGTTATCCAGTTCATAAATAAACGGGAAGAAATGCGGATCCTTATACCCCACACTGTCAAACAGGCCATTGATAACTTTTTCAGCCTCTTCGTACTTCGCGTCGTAAATGTCTTCACGGATTACTCCGGCTGTGGACGTGATATAAACGAGCGGCTGATCTCTGGCCGAACAGCCATCCGCCATGATATCGTAGAGCGCTTTTCCATTCTTCCATTGGTGGATTTCGTCCATCAGAACGCAATGTACGTTAAGACCGTCCAGTGTATCACTGTCAGAAGCCAACGGTTTGAAAATCCCATCGTTGAAATACTCAGAAGACAGCTCTGCGACCAGCGGCTTAATTCGTTTTAACAACGCCGGCGACTTCCTTACCATTCGTTTCGATTCTGTCCAGATGATCTTCGCCTGATCTCGTTTTGTGGCAACTGCATAGACCTCTGGCCCCGGCTCTCCGTCTCCGATCTGCATATACAGACCCACAATGGAGGCCAGAAGGGATTTACCGTTTTTCTTTCCAACGATCAACACCGACTCCCGGCACTGACGAAAACCATTGATGTCTACAAAACCAAACACCGCCGTCAGGTGCGCCTTTTCCCACAGCTCCAGACGCACCGGGCTACCGGCGCCGGCTCCTTTGGAAAGCTTACAGTAATTTTCCGCAAACTCCAAAATATGGTTCGCCCGTGGAGGACTATAAAAATACTCGCCCGGGTTATTAACTTCCCAGGCGAGATACTTATACCACTCATATATTTTTTTTGATACGGTTTCTTCTCCTGATTCTATCAGGTTCCAGTATTCCAGGATCGGATTATAGCTTAATGGATAGACTACTTTCTTTCTCCCTCCCATCAAACATCCTCCCTCCCATTCACGAAGTCCTCAAAGCCATCATCTTCCACTACCACTGTTTTTTCGGTTTTTGGAAGACAATCAACCAGTATCTTCATAGCCTGGGTCTGTTTCTGGGAAAGCTGTAAATAATACTGGGCTTCCGGACTCTGTTTGGTTCCGTACTGGTTCTCTCCGTTCTTATACTCCACGGTTGTTCCTTCCCGGTTGATGGTTTCCCTGAGATCCTGCATGGTAATCGTCATGAAAGCAACGTCTTCTATGGTCGTAAATACAAGCTTCTTTTTATTCTCATCTATGTTCGCAAAGAGTTTTTTAAGTCTGCCTGTCTCCCTCTTAATCCGCTTTACTTTCTCTAAATAATTGCCAATGCTGTCAACTTCCGCCTCTCTTTTCCTTGCTTCCGCTTCAAATTCCTTGTCTGTGTACACGTTTATACCTGTCTCTTATACACATCTGACGCTGCCGACGAATAGAGAGG
>ENA-OXIZ01000171-OXIZ01000171.1-human-gut-metagenome-genome-assembly--contig:-NODE-171-length-34756-cov-8.920636_pt1 | contig 34756 bp, 28 predicted proteins | sample MGYA00249821_ERZ652368 | MGnify/ENA primary metagenome ERZ652368 (study PRJEB26925, sample SAMN05826654) | human gut metagenome | biome: ENVO:2100002; feature: ENVO:00000062; material: ENVO:00002003...
TCCTTGGAAATACAAGGTTTTTAATAAAAAACGGGGTGTCAGACTTGACACTACCTACTAAGGAAAGAGGGTATGAACATGAAAAGAATAAAAGGAATGGGCAGTATTCTCCGGTACCTGATCTGTATAGCCTGTGTTGCGGTGATCCTTCTGCCTATCGGTATCCTCATCCATGGCTCTTTCCAGGGCGGCGGAATTAAAAATTATGTGGATATCCTGACCAAATACCATATAGAAACGTACTTTATCAACAGCCTGATCATCAGTGTGAGCGTGGTAGTGCTGGTGGTGGTCCTGGATGTACTGGCGGGCTTCGCCCTTTCCAAGCTGAATTTTCCTTTTAAGAACGGGATCTATATTTTTCTGCTGTCCGCCCTGCTTCTCCCGGCGGCGGCTATCCTCGTGCCGGTTTTCCAGATTAATTCCAAACTGGGGATTTTAAATACCTATTTGGCGGTACTGGGTCCATATGTGGTTCTCATAGCCCCCTTCAACCTGCTCACCATTAAAAACGGGTTTGACGCACTGCCCAATACCGTGTTGGAGGCGGCATTGATTGACGGCTGCGGCATCGTAAAAACCCTGTTTAAAATCGCGGTTCCCATGTGCAAGCCCTCCATCGTCATGGCGGTCATCTGGACCTTTTTGTCCAGCTGGAATGAATACATGATGGCGTTTGTAATGCTCAGAAAAGAAGAAATCATGACCATTACGGTTATCCCCACCAAATTCCAGTCCATGTACGGCGGAAATGTGGGAAAGCTGTATGCGGCTCTGTTTATCATACTGGTGCCGGGTATTATTATTTACCTGCTCATGCAGAAATTTATTGTAAACGGCCTGAATGCCGGGGCAGTCAAGGAATAACAAAAAGAAAGAGGTCAGAATATGAATAAAGAAGAATTTCGCAGCAAAGTATACGGCTGCTGGATGGGGAAAAATATAGGCGGAACCCTGGGCATGCCTATGGAATGGGAACGCTGTAAAAATGACATCACCTATTACACCCACGATCTGAACGGGGAGCCTCTTCCCAATGACGATCTGGATATCCAGATATTGTGGCTGCTTGCCCTGGAGGATCGGGGAATCCATGTCGATGCCAAGGATCTGGGTGAATATTTCAATGAATTCATGATATTTACCCATGCGGAATACGGCGTGGCGAAAACCAATTTACGAAGCGGCTTCCAGCCCCCCGTGACAGGAAGCTTTAACAACGATTTCAAGGACAGCTGCGGCTCCTATATCCGCTCCGAAATCTGGGCCTGCCTGTTCCCGGGACATCCGGATTTGGCGGCGCAGTATGCCTTTGAGGACGCCATTGTGGATCATGGAGACGGAGAAGGCGTGTATGCCGAGGTTTTTATTGCCGCTATGGAGAGCGCTGCTTTTTACTGCAGGGATATCCGCAGGCTGATCGAAATCGGCCTGTCTTATATTCCGGAGGGATGTGCCGTGGGCCGTGGTGTGCGAAAGGCCATGGAAACCTATGATGCGGGCATGGATGAAAAGGAAACCCGGGAATACATCATGCAGAATTTCATCGGACATCTGGAGTGGCACTACATATCCGAGGAGGATGAAGAAAAAGGATATAACAACGGAAAGATGGGCTGGGACGTGCCCTCCAATATCATGATTATTATTTACGGCCTGCTTTTCGGAAAGGGAGATTTTGAAAAATCCATTCTGACAGCCGTACATTACGGAGAGGATACCGACTGTACGGCAGGGACAATCGCTTCCCTGTTCGGAATCATGTATGGAATTGAATTTTTTGAAGAAAAATGGATTGAACCAATCGGAAGAAAAATCGTTACCTGCAGCATCGATCCCTTCCGTATGGCGGGCAGGATACCGGCTACGGTGGAAGAACTCACGGACAGGGTTCTCGCCCTTCATGACACGGCCCGGGAAGAATTGGCCCTGACGGAAGAGAACCGGGAAGAATGTTTTTACGCGAAGCCATACTTTGCAAATATTTATGATGAAATGAAAACAGTTAAGTATGAATTCCCCTATCTGAATGTACGGTTGGACTACTGCGGCGATCCGGTTATTACCAGCGGGGAACCCAAGAAAATCAAATTCATTTTATCCAACACCTCCCAGTCCGTTACCTCGGACAGGGTCAACGTCTACCTGTACAACCGGGACGGCTGTACCGTCCTTCCCCAGAATGAAGCCTCCGTATTTCTCACCATGGCCCACATGGGAGCAGGAATCAAGGAGCTGGAATATGAAATCAGCGCGGAAGGCCCCCTGAAGCCGATATACCGGTTTGCAGCCGAATTCACTTATGAGGAGAATAAGAACCGGCGCGTCATGTATGTCCCTGTGGTGCTGGTAAGCGAGACCGGAACTGTCCGGGAAGTGAAATGGGAAAAGAAAGGGCCGAGGGGAATTAATAACCTGCCCAGAATATAACCGCTCTTCCATATAAAAATCCGGGATGGAAAATTCCCGGATTTTTTTCTGTGTCTTACACCGGATGCCCGTGCCCGGACGGCGGCGGTTTTACCTCAGAAGGCGGGATTCCATGATATTTTTTGAACGTGTTCCGAAAATGCCGGATATCCTCATAACCCAGAAGCCGTGCGGTTTCATAGACCTTACAGTTTGCCGCCAGCAGTTCCCTCGCTTTATCCATCTTCAGTTTCGTAATATAAGAAATATAGGTCTGCCCGGTTTCTTTTTTAAACAAGGTGCTGAAATAAGAAGGGTTCACATAAAAATAACTGGCAATGGTATTCAGGGACAAATCATCCATGACATGATTGGAAATAAACTGCAGTACCTCCTGAATGCGGAACCCGGTATTCGAACGCGTCAGATCGAAATTGTCCAGAGTATAGAGGAGCCAGGTGACAAACCATTCCTCCAGCTCATCCAACGTGGATATATGAATAATCTCATGCACCTCCAGGCCCGATTTAATGCGCTTCAGTTTCAGGCCATACATATCAAAAAGCACATACTTAATACTGGCATACAAAATGATCATATCGTATTTGACCGCATCCGGTTCGTACTCCAGCCTCCGGTATTCCGCAAACCACTGCCGTGTATAAGCCAGCGCATTCTGTCCCTCCCGGAACTGGATATCCGTGCGTATGGACCGCTCAATTTCCATCAGCTTCTCCGCCTTTAACAGCTGCCCCGGAGGACTGGATATTTCCTCAAAACAGACACAGGGCGTGCGCAGCTTATTCACATAATACACCTGATCCGCTTCCAGAAACGAAGAGCCCAGCCCCATAAGCCCATGATGGATCACCCCGAACTTAAATGGCGGAAGGAAACTATTGGTTGCGCTTACCTGATCCATCAAAGTCTGCCGGTTTACTTCCAGCCGGGTGAAGCTTCCGGTATGATCATAGAGTACAAACAAAAGGATCCCCTTTTCTTCATTAAAATAAAGAAAAGAAAGCGGATATCTGCCGGCGAGGAAGGCACACGTGTCATACAGACCTTCTTTCCCGGAACAATCGGATATCCGTGCGGCACAGGCGGCAAAGCTTAAATGGGAATAATCCGGCAGATCCGGATTCTCCTGGGGAACAGCCTGCCGGATAGAGGTCAGCCCTTCCAGATACAGGCGGCATTTCAGACCGGACCCGTCAGGTATTTCCGCCCGGTCCGGCGTCTCCCCATCCTCGTCCAACAGCTTTTCCAGCTGTTCCCGAAAGCTGCCGCTCTCTTCAAAAGAAAACACAGGAACCTGGGGATATTGAAGCGGAAGAAGCGTCAGCCATGGATTTTCCGGAGCATACTGTGCGCTTGCGGAATCAACAATAAAACAGGAAGGAAGAATTTCCGGCAGCAGTCCCACAGGCCCTTCCGGAAATGCTGCAGTCTCTATCCGGAAAACCTCCGGAAGCCAGGAAGAAAACATTCCCTCCCAATCCATTTTAAGCCTGTCATTACCAGTAAACAGAAGAATATACAACATAAGTTCCTCACTCTCAAATTCGATTCTGCACAACATTTACAACAGTTACGTCCCATCAAGATTCTACCACATTCCCGTGCCCTCTACAAAGAAAACAAGATTCCAGCCGCAACAGGACATAACGTATCTCCACTATCGGTTTCGTCAACCCCTCCTTGCGTGATAGGAGAAGGAAAACATGATATGCTGGCCTCAACCTGGAAACAGAAAGATTGCCCGGCAGAACGGGCAGGAGAGGTAAGGATAGGAGATTATGAAACAGATTAGATGGATTTGGTCGCTTACGAAGAAGAAAAGGGGATTGCTGCTGGGGCTGGTAACCCTGGTCTGTGTGATTGCCGTATTTCAGGTGATTTTGGCAATCGCCGTTCAGTTAATTGTGGATAAAGCACAGGGAAGGGGCACGGTCCCTCTTTTTTACCTGATGGCCGGCGTGGTGTGTATCGGTCTTATCAGCATGGTGCTTGACGGCATTAAGCTCTATTTACAGAACCGGTCTGTCCTGGGGCTGGACGGAAAGCTGCGGGAAAAACTTCTGCTGCATATGGAGAAAATCCCGGTGCAGAAAAGCCAGGCGTACCACAGCGGCGATATGCTTACCAGGCTGACGGAGGATTCGGCACAGAGCGCAAAAGTAATTCCGGAGTCCGTTGTGAACATGGCGGCCGGGATATTTTCCTTCCTTTTTGCTTTTGCCTATGCGTTCCTTGTGAACTGGAAAATCGCCCTGGTGCTGGTGCTGCTTTCTCCGCTGCCCGTCCTTTTCAGTAATTTCCTCATGCCGGCTCTGCAGAAGTGGTCGCTGGAAGCGAAGGATGCGGAAGGAAAGGTGAGGGGCTATCTTCAGGAACAGCTTGCCACCCTGGTCAGCATTAAATGCTTTTCCGGCTACGAAAGGTCGGCCCGGGATTTCGGGCGGATATTCGGTGATAAAAAGAAAAAGCAGTTACAATCCGTGAAGATTCAGGCCGTGATGAATGCGGGCAGCGGGTTCCTGGGAATCATGATAAATTTTGCAGCTATAGGCATGGGCGCCTGGTTTGTGATCAAAGGAGAAATGTCCATCGGTGCGGTGCTGGGACTGGTGCAGGTGAGTAATTATATCTGCTGGCCTTTCATACAGATGATACCGCTGGTAGGAGAACTGCAGAATAATCTGGCCTGTACCAGACGGGTAATGGAAGTGATGGAAATCGAGGAAGAGCCGCAGACGGAGGAGCCGGACACGGACTATAAAGAGACGGCCGCCGCCCTGTGTTTTTCGGAGGTGTCCTTTGGCTATGGAGACGAGGAACGTGTGCTGGAGCGTTTCAGCCGGGAGATGGGAGGAAGCCGGATTGTAGGGATTTTCGGGCCGAGCGGCTGCGGCAAATCCACCTTCCTCAAGCTGGCCCTGGGCCTGTATGAACCCCAGGAGGGAGAAGTGGCCGTATGGCTTGACGACAGGAAAATTACCGGGACGGGGATGCGCCGCTGTATCTCCTATGTTCCCCAGGATCATATTCTGCATACCGGAACGGTGGAAGATAACATACGCTACGGCAATAGCGGAGCCTCCTTCGAGGCGGTTACGGAAGCGGCGTTGAAAGCCAATATCCATGATACGATTCTGGAGCTTCCCGAGGGCTATAAAACGATGATAGAAGAAAATGGAAAGAATCTCTCCTTCGGCCAGGCACAGCGCATTATTGTGGCAAGGGCACTGTTATCCGGCCGGCCTATCCTGGTTTTTGATGAACCTACCGCTTCCCTGGATCCTGTGAGCCGGGACGCCATCATCAATACCCTGGTGGAGGAGGCAAAGGAAAAGCTGTGTATCATCGTTTCCCATGACTATGACCTGAAACAGTACTGCGACACGATTATTGAACTGGCTTCCGCAGGCTGAACCGGGGAAAAGATAACAGTCCGGATAGTTTGAGGAGACTGGACTGATGGATGGAAAACCGGGAATCCGGCTGGGGGACAGCGGATTCCCGGTTTTTAACGTCCTGTGACAGTTATGTTTAAAACTATTTTAGTAATATCGGATTTGCGTTTCCTGATTTCCGTTTTCCGTTCTGTATGATATAATGATTTGGTATCAAGTCGGTTCACAGGCAGAGGGAACAAAAATGGCGAAAAGTAAAGATAGCAAAACCAATGCCATGCGCATTCTGGATCGTATGAAAATTCCTTATACGCATTATACTTATGCATGTGAGGAATTTGTGGACGGTATCCGGGTGGCGGACATGCTGGGGCTTTCCCATGAAAAGGTATATAAGACGCTGGTGACGCAGGGACCGGCCAAAGACTGTTTTGTGTTTGTAATCCCTGTTGCGGAAGAACTGGATCTGAAAAAAGCGGCAAAAGCCGTGGGGCAGAAGTCTCTTAGCATGTTGCATGTGAAGGATATCAATGGAGTCACCGGTTATATCCGGGGAGGCTGTACCGCTATCGGCATGAAGAAACAGTACCCCACCGTCATTGAGAAAAAAGCGGAAGGGCTGCCTTCGGTCATTGTGAGCGGCGGCCGTATCGGTTCTCAGATCGAACTGCTTCCGGCGGATTTGGCGAGAGCGGCGGAGGCACAATTTGAAGATGTGGTGACGGAACCGTAACCGTTCAGACGGTTGGAAAAGGAGATTTCACTATGGCTAAAAAAGCACTGACAACAGAAGAAAAAATAAAAAACTGGGAAAAGAAAATGGCCAAAAAACTAGACATCCTTATCCTAGGTATTTTCTTTCTAATCTTTGCCTCTGCAGCTCTCCTGCAGGCACTGGAAGCCAGAGGAATTACAGTGGGTATGCTGAAGGGAAAATTCGGGCAGGGAAAATAACCGGACGGACAGATGTTATGGACGGTTATCAGTAAAGCGGACAAGAGAAGTTTGAGTTCTCTGTGAGTGCATCCGTTTTGGCTCGTTGTTCGCAGATATAAAAAAAGGGAGATCAGGAAAATGACGGAAAAGAAAAATATAATGGATTATGAAACGGTGGAGCTGGATGATCAGGAGAATGCCCTTGTCATTATTGATCAGACAAAGCTGCCGGGAAAGACGGAGATCCTGCGGCTGAAAACGGCTCAGGAGATGTGGGATGCCATTTATCTGCTCCAGGTGAGAGGCGCCCCGGCTATCGGAGTGGCCGCTGCTTTCGGGATCTACCTTCTTGCCAAGCAGATTCAGGCTGCGGATTTTGATACGTTTTACAGCGAGTTCAGAAAGCAGAAGGAATATCTGGATTCCTCCCGCCCCACGGCGGTGAACCTTTCCTGGGCATTGAACCGCATGGAGAAAAAAGTAACGGACAATGCAGGCCGGACGGTGGAGGAAATCAAAGCGCTTTTAAAAGAAGAAGCCGCGGCAATCAAGGAGGAGGATATTCTGGTATGCAAAACCATCGGCGAATACGGGCTCAGCCTGGTTAAGCCCGGAGACGGTATTCTCACCCACTGCAATGCAGGGCAGCTCGCCACCAGCAAATACGGAACCGCTACGGCCCCCATTTATCTGGGGGAAGAACGGGGGTATCATTTCCGGGTATTTGCCGACGAGACACGTCCCCTTCTTCAGGGGGCAAGGCTTACCGCTTACGAGCTGCTATCCTCCGGTGTGGACGTCACCCTGATCTGCGACAATATGGCGGCTGCGGTCATGAAAAACGGCTGGGTGAACGCGGTTTTCGTAGGCTGTGACAGAGTGGCGGCAAACGGGGATACCGCCAATAAAATCGGTACCTCCAGCGTAGCCATTGCGGCTAAATATTATCATATTCCGGTTTATATCTGCGCACCCACCTCTACTATTGATATGGGCACGGCCACCGGTGCGGATATCCATATTGAGGAGCGTCCGGCGGAGGAAGTGACGGAAATGTGGTATAAAGAGCGTATGGCCCCGGAAGGTGTGAAGGTATTTAATCCGGCTTTTGATGTGACGGATCACGATTTGATAGCCGGTATTGTCACGGAATACGGGATTGCCACCGCGCCTTTTGAAGAATCTTTCCGGGAGATCTTTGCCAGAAAGGAAGAGGCGAAGGGGTAATCATCCAGACCTGTCTGAACGGTTACACGAAGGGAAAATAAATTATGATAGAATACACCAATTATATCGATAATAAGGGCATGATAGGCATCATCCGGCGCACCTGCAATTATGTGGACGCAAGGCTGGTGGATCATGGTTTCCGCGTGGCCCGCATGGTTTCCCGGCTCCTGGAGCGGATGGGAACCTGCGATACGGCAACGGCCCGGGATATCTCCATCCTTGCCATGTTCCATGATATCGGTGCCTATAAAACAGAAGAAATCAACCGCATGCTGGAATTTGAGACCTGCAATGTGCAGGAGCATTCGGTTTACGGTTATCTGTTCATTAAATATTTTACGCCTTTGACGAGGCTGGCCCCGGCAGTGCTTTTTCATCATACGCCCTGGTGTATTCTGGAAAATCTGGAAGAGGTGTCGGAAGAGAATAAAACCGTGGCCCAGCTTCTGAACATTACCGACAGGGCCGATGTATTTATGGAAAAAGAGGGAGGGAGCTTTCCGGATTTCCTCCGTCAGCTGCAGACCGACGGAGGAAAGAAATACTGCCCCCGGATAGCAAAGCTGCTCATGGATGCGGATTTTGCGGAGACCATGCCCATACAGGAGGAAGGGGAAGAAGAATTTTGGGAACGTATATGGAACTACCCTTTTTCCAGGGAAGAGATTCAAAAATATTTGAACATGGTTATATATACCATTGATTTCCGCAGCCGCCATACCGTAACACATACCATGACCACCACCAGCATCAGTTATGAACTGGCAAAACGTATGGGGGTTACGGGACAGGATCTGAGCGACATCTATTTCGGTGCCCTGCTCCATGACCTGGGCAAAATCGGGATACCGGTGGAAATCCTGGAATTTCCGGGAAAGCTGAGTCCCCAGGCCATGCGTATCATGCGCACCCATGTGGAGCTGACCGGCAGAATCCTGGGGCAGGACGTGGAAGAAAAAATCAGGAAGATCGCCCTTAGGCACCATGAAAAGCTGGATGGCTCAGGTTATCCAAAAGGAATCCCGGGGGCGGAACTGACCATGGGAGAGCGGATTGTGGCCGTGGCGGATATTGTCAGTGCCCTGGCAGGAACCCGGAGCTATAAGGAGGCTTTCCCGAAAGAGAGGATCCTGTCCATCATAGAAACTATGAAGGCGGATGGGCTGATAGACAGGGATGCAGTGGATAAAATAGCTTCGGACTTTGATGAAATCATGGAAGAGACCGCCGGACGCTGCCAGCCTATTTTGGACATGTATCATGGAATCCAGGCGGAATATCTTCAGATTGAAGGATATATGGCATATATTGGAAACAACTGAGACAGATTTGTGCGTGAACCGCACAGATCGTAAGAAAGTATATGGAAACAGAGGTGTTGACAAGATTTTATTCGTATGATAGCATAGTCAATATTCAGGGAAAGGCAGCGGAGAGAAGAAAATGAGACATCCATCAGAAACCGATCAGATAACAAGGCGAAGCAGCTCTGTACAATTGCAGTCGATGAAACATTGTACAGAGGTTAAATAAAGGTAAGAGAATTCATCGGAAAAACAGGGACAGAGAGAGCGTGTATCTGCCGTTTAATCAGTGACGGCGGGTTGTTTTTTGTATACCGGTTTTTCCAGAAGGTTCCTTTCTTTGGGTGAGGCCGCGGACAATGTTTTGTCTGCGGCCTTTTGTATTGTGCCGGGGAGCGGCATGATCTTTTCTGCAGCAGGGAGTCCCCGGCATCGGAAAGCAGAAGGCCGTATGTAAAAATACGGCCTTCTGTTTTTTGATCCGGGGGATTTGATCGGAAGTTTTTATGTATAAGAGATGGAGAGGAAAAATACAATGAGTTTATTAGATATAAAGGAACTGTCCCTTACCTTCGGGGACAAATCGATTTATAAGAATGCGGAGGTTGCTCTTTTTAAAGGAGAGCATATGGGTATTGTAGGAGCGAATGGGGTGGGAAAGAGCACACTCATACATTTGTGCGCAGGCCTGCTGGTGCCGGATGAAGGCCGTCTGGTATGGCAGCCGGGGATTCAGATTGGTTATCTGGATCAGCATGTGAGGACGGAGGGGAAGGAGACGGTTCTGGAATATCTGCACTTTCCCTTTGCCGGGCTTTATGCTCTGGAACAAAAAATGCTGGAGGCATATGAAAGCTGTGCGGCACAGGAGAAAGCCGGTCTGCCGGACAGCGGCGGAGAGGAGGCCTGGAAACAGGCCGAACGATATCAGCGGCTGCTGGAGGCTTCGGATTTTTATTCCATCGATTACCGGATACAGCGGATTGCCGGAGGGCTTGGGCTAACGGCGATCGGGCTGGATAAAGAGCTGGGAAAACTGAGCGGCGGGCAACGGGCGAAGGTGATTCTGGCCAGACTTCTGCTGGAGGAGCCGGATGTGCTCCTCCTGGACGAGCCGACTAATTTTCTGGATAAGGAGCATATCCAGTGGCTGTCCGATTATCTGGCGGCTTTTCCCAAAGCCTTTATGGTGGTATCCCATGATTATGGTTTCCTGGAAAAAATATGCACTTGTATTTGTGATATTGAGGAACGCGGTATCCATAAGTACACGGGAAAATATTCTGATTTTCTGAAGCAGAAGAAGCATCTGCGGGAGGAATATATCCGCCGGTATGCAGCGCAGCAGAGAGAAATTAAGAAAACGGAGGCGTATATCCGGAAAAATATCGCCGGCGTAAACAGTAAAATGGCGAAGGGACGCCGGAAGCAGCTGGAACGGCTGGAAAGGCTGGAGCCGCCGGCCAGGACACAGGTTAAGCCCCTTTTTGCCTTCCCTTTGGCAGGGGAACCGCATGGTGAGATCGCTCTGCGGGTATCCCATCTGGCGGCAGGCTATTATTATCCGGTTATTTGTGATATCAACTTTGAAGTGCGCAGAGGGCAGAAAATTGCGGTCACCGGCTTTAACGGCATCGGTAAATCCACTCTGCTGAAAACGCTGGTCGGGGAGCTTCCGCCGCTGCAGGGCGGTTTTGTCCTGGCGGATACCACCCGGATCGGCTATTATGAGCAGGAATCCGTATGGGAGGACAACGAAGCGACGCCTTTGTCGGTATTGCTGGACTGGTTCCCGCAGCTGACACAAAAGGAAGCCAGACGTCATCTGGCAGGCTGCGGCATAGACAGGGAAAAAGCGGACCGTCAGCTGTCTACCCTCAGCGGCGGGGAACAGGCCAAGGTAAAGCTCTGCCGTCTGACGCTGACGCCCTCAAACCTTCTCCTTCTGGACGAACCGACCAACCATCTGGACGAGCTGGCAAAGGACGCTCTCAAAGAGGCGCTTGCCGCATATGAAGGGACGGTTATCCTGGTGTCCCATGAGGAAAGGTTTTACAGGGATTGGACGGATAAGGTGATTTCCATGGAAAGCCCATGTCGGTAAAACCGGAATTATGATATACTGGGAGATAGGTAACGATAACAGCAGACCCCGCCACGGGCGGAGGAGTGTCTGACAACAGGGCGGAGAATATGGAGCATGCTGGAAATAACCATTTGTGATGATGAAAAGAAACTCAGAAACGACCTGCATCATATCATCGGGATGCAGTTGGACTTAAGCGGGATGGAATACCGCATTACGGAAATGGAGAGCGGGGAGGAGCTTCTGCGCAAGAACGGGGAAAGGCCTGCGGACATCATTTTCCTGGATATCGAAATGGGAGGGATGAACGGTATGGAGGCGGCAAAGGCGCTGCGGAAGGCGGGCGGTAATGCTATCCTCGTTTTTGTCACAGCCTATCCCGATTTTGTTTTCCATGGGTATGAAGTGAAGGCGCTGAATTACATTCTGAAACCATATGAAGACAAGAAAATCCGGGAGGTGCTGGATCAGGCCCTGCAGGAGCTGGATATACAAGCGGAAAAATATTACATCGTGGAACAGAAGGCAGGGACTTGCCGGCTTCCCCTGCGGGAAACCAGGTATTTTGTCAGCGAGGGCAGGAAGGTGACGGCAGTTACCGGAGGGGAACCCATCACCTTTTATGGAAAGCTGGGGGAAATAGAAACCGAACTGCCGGATACCTTTATCCGGTGCCATAACCGTTATCTTGTTAACCTGAGTTATGTAACTAAGCTGGAAAACGCCTCCCTACTGTGCGGCGGCGAGAAAATTGCCGTGAGCCGGTCCTGTGCCCAGGAAACGGCTGCGGCTTTTGCGAGGTTTATGCTGCGATGATACTAAAAGCATTGGAATATCTGATATTACTGACGGCAACGTTTCTGTACGTTTTCTATATTTACCGCATTACAGGCTGTTTTTTGAAAATAAAACAGGGGCCTGTCTGGAAAGCCGGCGCTTTTATCGGGATATGGCTAACCGGCGGCATGGTAGTATTCCCGGATGATCCCATTAACATTTTTGCCATGCTGGCGCTCTTTCTGTTGACCGTAGCTTTCTTTTACAGGGGGACAGCGACGGAAAAAATATCCGTAGTGCTGATTTTCTTTCCGATTATGGTATCCCTGAATTTCCTGACTACGGATGTGACGGGATTGATCTATTTCCGCCTTACGACAGGAGGATATTTTCTGGATCGGTTTTTGACGCTGGTAAGCTTTGTTATGCGTATCCTGTTCTGGGCAGGCGTCTATTATGGATTCCATAAAAAGCTGTCCGGAATGGCGGGGCTGATGAATGACCGGATGTGGCTGCTTCCGGATGTGATCTGTGCGGCGGCTTTTGCCGGCAGCATAACCGTCATTTCTACGGCCAGGCTTGAACAGGCCTGGATAGCTTATCCCTCCGGCATTGCCTGTATCATTACGGGGCTGGGCTGTATCTGGCTGTGCCTTTACATAGGCGGAGCCGTCCGGCAGGAACTGGAAAATGAAAATATGAAGCTGCGGCAGACCTATTATGAAGAATTGGAAAAGAACCAGCTTGCCATACGCAAGCTTCGGCATGATATGAACAACCACCTGGGTATCATAGGCTCTTTCCTGGAAACCGGGGATTATGGAAAGGCGCTGGATTATTTCAGGCAGCTGCATGTCGCCTCGGCGGCCCGAAGCCGTAAATTCTGTGATAACAGCCTGGTGAATGCAGTGATAAACGCCAAATACAATCTGGCGGAGGAAAAGGAAATCCCCTGCTTTGTCAATATGGAACTGAAAAAAATATATGACATAGACGATGTGAGTCTATGCACCATTTTTGCCAATCTTCTGGATAACGCCCTGGAGGCGGCCGCCTGTATTCCGGAGAAGGAAAACCGCAGGCTCGCCCTGAAAGCCCGTCTGCTTAACGATGCCTTATGCATTGAGGTGGAAAATACGTTTGCCGGGGAGCTGAAGGAAGTAAAAGGGAGGCTGGCGACCACGAAGGAAAAGACGGAGGGGCACGGCTACGGGCTGCGTTCGGTGCAGGATGTGGTGGAGCTGTACGACGGGCAGATGCAGATAAGCCATGGAGACGGTATTTTCCGTGTGGTCATCTGGATTGGGCATCTTTCCGGGGCAGGAGCCTGAAAACGGGAAAAGAGGAAGTTTTTTGTTGTAAATATGTTCTGTCCGCTAAGAAATTCTTAAAAATTTTTAAGGATATTCCATCTGGACAACCGTTAGGAAAAGGGCTATAGTTGGAAAGACAATTATAGCGTGACATCCCGGAGGTAAATCCTCTGTCCGCAGCGGGGTCGTATTTTGAACCACAAACACAGGAGGATTAACATGGAACAGAAAGTGGGGGCGGCCCACATGCCTGCAAACGGTATTGACAGAAGAAATTACCAGATGGATAACCTGAAGTGCCTGCTCATATTTTCCGTAGTTTTCGGACATATGCTGGAGCTGTTTATGGGAAAAAATTCGCCGGAAAGAGTACTGTATCTGGTGATTTATTCTTTCCATATGCCCCTTTTTGCCTTTGTGTCAGGGGTATTCGCCCGGTATAACCCGGTTAAAATAAAAAATAACATGATTTATCCCTATCTGATTTTCCAGACCCTTTATCTGCTTTTTTCCAACCGGATCCTGGAAAAGGATGCGGATGTACAATATACGACCCCATACTGGCTGCTGTGGTATCTGTTTGCCATCATTGTATGGAATCTGGTGCTGCCGCTGGTGCAGGTGGAGGGAGTGAAGAAAAAGCTCTTTATGCTTCTGGCGGCCGCGGCGGCCAGCGTGTTCATAGGCTTTGATGATAAAGCGGGATATTTTTTATCCGCATCCCGGATCGTGGAATTTTTCCCGTATTTCCTTCTCGGCGTTTATTACAGGGACATAAAGAGGAAGGCCAGGGAAAAGACCTGCGGGCTGCAGAAAGCGGCGGGACAGCCGGACGGCGTATGGGGAAAAAGGAAAAAATGGATTCTGAAAGGCGCGGCAATCCTTGTTCTCGGTATAATTCTGGGGGCCTTTATCTGGCTGATCGGACAAAATGTGGAGGACATCAAGTCCGCGTGGTTTTATGGATCCGTTTCCTACGAAAAAGGAAACTATGGCTGGCAGTTCCGGATTCTGAGTATAGGTGCCGCCCTTCTTTGGCTTGCCTTTTTCCTCCTGTGTGTACCGGCGGGGAAAATCCCGTTTCTGTCTTATATAGGGGCGAATACCATGCCGGTATATCTTCTGCATGGGTTCGTTATCAAACTGTTAAGCAAAGGTAAGTTTTTCAGCTATATCGAGAAGGAAGAAGCGGCGGCCTTCCTTCTCAGCATTCTGTTAGTGGCGGTATTTTCCTGGAAACCTCTCGTGGAATTCCTTTCTCCCCTGTTTCGCTGGAACCGGCAGGATTTTGGCCGGAGGGGAAGGAAAAGGATGGGGAACCGGATGAATATGAGCTGAATTAAGCAGTGCAGGATGCCTTCTTTTCTGACTATATAAAAAGTGCCGGTCCGGGCAAACTTGCCGGACCGGCACTTCTTGATCCTGTATTACAGGCAGGAATTTACAGCCCCAGGACCTCCTGGACAATTTCCACTGCATCTTCGATACAGCCGGGACAGGTGCGGAGCACCTTTCCGGTATCCACGCCTTTGAGATCCCTGCATATGGTAGAGCCGTTTTTTTCTTCGAAGCGTTTCACAATTTCCTTGGAAAGCCTGTAAGTATCGGCTTTTGTTTTGGGATCGTTCAGTTGTCCGTCACTGTTAAGGAAGCCTGCCAGCATTACCGCGCCGGAAATGGCGCCGCAGGTCCCTTCCATTCCGCCCATGCCCAGTCCGAAGGCTTCACCGGCCCTGAAGAGCGTTTCCTCATCCACACCGGTTTCTTTGCAGAAGGAGCAGGCTACGGCCTGGCAGCAGTTGTATTTCTTATCGTGGTTGGCAATTGCCAGTTCTTTTTTCGTCATATTCGTTCTCCGTCCTCTTTTGCGTGCTGCCGTTTAATAGGCTTTTGCCTCTTCCTCGCCCTTGATGACACGAAGGCCGCCCTGGGCCAGCGCAAGGAGTTCATCCTCGCCGGGATAGATAACAAAATCAGCGATCCAGCCGACACGCTTCTTCAGATCTTCACAGGTTACCTTGGAATAAGCAATGCCGCCGGTAAGGATGATTTTGTCTACTTTGCCGTTCAGGACAGTAGCCATGGCTCCGATATCCTTGGCGATCTGGTAATGGAAAGCATCCAGCACGGCCACATATTCCGGAACGCCTTCCAGTGCCTTGTCTTCCACGATACGGGCATCGTTGGTTCCCACATAACCGTTGAAGCCGCCGCCGCCCACCAGCTTTTTATAAATTTCTTTTTCCGTATAGTTACCGGAGAAGCACATTTTAACCAAATCACCTGCGGGTACGGTTCCGGCACGCTCCGGAGAGAATGCGCCTTCGCCGTCCAGGATATTGTTTACATCCACTATTTTGCCGCCTCTGTGCGCACCCACGGAGCAGCCGCCGCCCATGTGTACCACAATCAGGTTCAGCTGATCATAGGGAATGCCGGACTCCTTGGCGTATCTTCTGGCAACCGCTTTCTGGTTCAATGCGTGGAAAATGCTTCTTCTGGGAAGCTCGGGACAGCCGGAAAATCTGGCAATAGGCTCCAGCTCATCCACAACAACCGGATCCACGATGAAAGAAGGAACGCCGATGGAATCACCGATTTCCCTGGCAAGGATACCGCCCAGGTTGGAGGCATGCTGCCCCTGGTAGCCGATGGTTAAGTCATGAAGCAGTTCGTCACTCACCTTATAGGTGCCGCCCGGAATGGGTTTTAACAGACCGCCGCGTCCCACGATAAAATCAAGGGAATGGATATCAAAATTTTTCTCCTTCAGAAGGTCCGTGATAATTTCCTTACGGAAATCCTTCTGGTCGATGATGGAAGCGTATTTGGAGATTTCTTCCGTGGGGTGCCTTAAGGTTTCCTCAAAAAGAAGGGTTTCATCCTCAAATACACCAATTTTAGTAGAAGTAGAACCGGGATTGATGATTAAGCTCTTATAAGACATAGTTTTCGATCTCCTTTTCTAATCACAAGCGGCTGTGCCGCAAAGTTGTAACTTTTCGGAACAGTCCAGACTTATCTGAACTATTACAACGGTTCTGTTCTCAGCGGGTCTTGTTCAGTTCTTCTGCAACCACGGCGGCCAGAGCGATGGAATTGACCTTTGTTTCAAAGGAATCGGAGCGGCTGGTCAGGATGGCGGGCACCTTGGTTCCCGTTAAGATGCAGCCGTTCTTTACGCCGTCAACCATATGGACGATAGCTTTGTAAACCAGATTTCCCGCATGGATATCCGGGAAGAGCAGGACGTCGGCATCTCCCTGGATTTTACGGTGGGTTGCCCCTTTATGACGGGCTGCCTCTTCGTCGATAGCCAGGTCAAGGGATAGAGGGCCGTCTACGATACAGCCGGTAATCTTTCCTTCTTCATTCATTTTCGTCAGTTCTGCGGCATCCACGGTAACGGGCATTTTGGGATTCACAACCTCAACGGCGGCCAGAGGGGCTACCTTGGGATTGGGAACGCCGCAGGCATGGGCCACTTCCACGGTATTTTCAATAATATGTACCTTATCCTCCAGCGTGGGATAGGTCATGAAAGCGACATCGGTAAAGAAGAGAAGCTGTTCAATACCGGGGATATCAAAAACACAGACATGGGACAGAGTGCGTCCTGTGCGCAGGCCCACTTCCTTGTCCAGAATACTCTTTAAGAAGGTTTTGGTTTCCAGAAGTCCTTTCATATACATATCGGCTTTTCCGTCATGGGCAAGCTTCACGGCGGTAAGGGCGGCAGTCCATTCATCCGGCTCATTGATGATTTGAAAATCGGAAACATCAATTTTCAGTTCACCGGCAATTGCCTTGATCTTATCTTCGTCACCAACCAGAATGGCATTGGCAATGCCCCGGTCCTTGGCGGCCCTCACTGCTTCAAGAACGGCGCTGTCCTGTGCCACAGCAACGGAAACCGTCTTTTGTCCGCATTCTTTTACTTTGGAAATCAGTCCATCAAAACTTGTACTCATTTGTCCATACCTCATTTAATAGAATTGAATTTGTATAACAGGTAACAGGTTCACCGGGCACGGGAAGACACAGTGCCCCCTCAAAAGCCCATTGTTAAAATTATAACACTTCTATATATAAAGGTCAAGAGCAGGCTGAACGGTTACAAATGCTTTCTGCACTCATGCAGATGAGAGATGCGGAGGATATCTGGGCGCTTGACATGTTTTGTGTGGTATAGTATAAATGAGTTAAACGTTGTATATTAATTTGCGTCATTTGATTATAGTGTTACATAGGATCTGTATAGCGTTGCCTGTACGGATCCATTTTGTCTTACCGATACGGTTGGACTGCCGGGCGGCAGTGCAGCAAAAACAACAGAGAGAAACAAAGCGGGCCTTGTAAGGGCACAGTGAGGGAAAAACATGGAAGATAACAGAGGGTTCAGCCGGCGTGAGGAGGAATGGGAAATAGATATGGGAGATCTGGTGCGGATGCTTCTGCACCGGCTGTGGCTGATCCTTCTGGCGATGATAGGCGGCGCTGCGGCCGCGTTTATAATCAGCCGTTTTCTGATAACCCCCCGGTACCAGTCCACCACAAAGATTTATATTCTGAACAGAGAGAACTCCAATACGGTTACCGCTTCTGATTTACAGCTTGGGACGCAGCTTACGAAGGATTATGCCGAGCTTATCCAGTGCAGATATGTATTGGAAACCGTATCCAGGGATATGGGGCTGGGGCTGTCCTATAAGGCCATGAAGGAGATGGTAACGGTTGCGAATCCTGCGGATACCCGGATCCTTTCCATTACCGTTACGGATACCGATCCGGCAAGGGCAAAGGAGACCGCGGATTATATCAGGGATGTTTCCGCAGAGCATATACGGAAGGTCATGGATATTGAAGCCGTTAATATGGTGGAAGATGCGGATTTGCCTCCGGAACAGCACAGCCCTGATACTTCCCGGAATATGCTGCTGGGCGGTGCGGCCGGCGGTGCGGGAATGGTACTGATTCTGGTTTTGGTTTATCTGTTGGATGATTCCATAAAAGGCGCCCAGGATGTGGAGCGTTATCTGAACATGAGTGTATTGGCCGTACTACCGCTGGATGAGGAAGGAAAGACGGCCAAAAGCAAAAAAAGAAAATAAGCAGGTATAACAGATTCAGTCAGGGAGGGAACCCATATGCACCGGATTACACTGCGCGGACTTAAGGAGCTGGATTTCAGAAGGCAAGAGGCCTATCATACGCTGCGTTCCAATCTTGAGTTCTGCGGGAAAACAAATAAAGTGATAGAAATCACCAGCTGTGCGCCGGATGAAGGAAAATCCACGATAGCTGTATATCTGGCGAAATCGATAGCCGATAACGGGAAAAAGGTTATGCTGCTGGACGCGGATCTGCGTAAGTCCGCACTGGTTGAAAAATACCAGGGCGGTGGCGGGAAAAGCGGGCTTTCCAATTTCCTCAGCGGTCAGATGCCGTTTGAGGACATTTATTTTGAGACGGATATCCCTAATTTATATATTACCTTTGCCGGGCCGATCCCTCCGAATCCCAGCGAGCTTTTAGGAAGCCCTTACTTTCAGGGAGCGGTGGACACACTCAGGAGGACGTTTGATTACGTGATTATCGATACACCTCCGCTGGAAAACGTAATCGATGCAGCGGTTATTGCATCCTGCTGTGACGGTTATATTCTTGTGGTGGAAGATAACCGGATCAGCTACCGGTTTGCCCAACAGGTTAAAGAGCAGCTGGACAGGACCGGATGCCGGAACCTGGGATGTGTGCTGAATAAGGTAAACATGAGCGGCAAAGGGTATAACGGGAGGTATTACCGGAAATACGGTAAATATTCTTATGACGGCGGCTATTATGGACGGACCCGCGGCAAGGCATACCCGGATAATGCGATGGACAGGAAAGCGGACGGACCTGGATAATGCTATGGACAGAAAAGGCGGACGGAGAAAAAGCGGAAAAAGGCCGGATGCCGGAGAAGCATGCCGGCTTGCGTCAGCATCCGGAAGCGGATTTTGGGGAACGGGGGAATAGGAAATAAAAAGGAAACAGTTTCGTTAAAAATTCACAAAATTTCTGGTATATTAGTTAAAACGGAAAAATGATTGGACTTATCATCTAAAAAAGAAACGGAAAAATATATGGAATAAACAAAAAATAAGGTAAACGGTTACCTAAATACGGATTGCCGGCAGCAGTGAGGAATGCTAAAATCGGAGCATAATCAATCCGGATTCCCTTAAGGATGGGAAACGGGGATTTGGCAGGCGTCCCGGCAGAGAGGCGATCAGGTCTCCCCGGCAGGATCCTGCCGCAGCCATATGGAAGATAGAGAGAAAAACGAGGAGGATGGGTTATGCGGAAACGATGGAAGAATTGGGGGCTGTTTATCCTGGCTGCGCTGCTGTCTGTATTTGCAGTGCCGCTCACCGCCTTTGCCCAAAAGGGGGAAGAAAGGGCGGCGGTATACGTCCAGGTGCCGCAGGATTGGGAGAACCCCTGTATCTGGGCATGGGATGAGGAGGGGAACAATGCGTTTGCCGCATGGCCCGGAGAGGGAATGGATGCGGACAGCGCAAATGAAGGCTGGTATTATATATGGATCCCTTCCTGGGCGGATCATGTGATCATCAATGCAAACGAAGGAAATGTGCAGACCGGCGAGCTGCTGCTGGAGGGGACGAATACCTGGATTGTCATTACGGATGCGGAAAATACGGAGCTTTTCACTGAGCAGCAGACGAAGGGGGAAATCCCGGAATATGTGGAGAAATTCACGGTTCACGTAAAAGTGGAGGAAAGCTGGAAGGATCCGTGCCTGTGGGCCTGGTCGGCGCCGGACGGCACCAATGTGTTTGAGGCATGGCCCGGGGAAGCATTGGAACAAAAGGAAAGCGGATGGTACGAAAAGAAGCTTCCTGTATGGGTGAATTCCCTTATCGTCAATGCGGGCGGAGGCGAGGTGCAGACGGAGGATATTTCCATCGATCCCGCCGATCTGTGGCTGACGGTGAACGGGGACGGAAGCTATGATTTCAGCTATGAGGATCCGGATGCGGAGGAAGTTCCCGATATAACGGTGTGGGTGCAAGCTCCTGCGGACTGGGATACCCCGTGCCTGTGGGCCTGGTCGGCGCCGGACGGCACCAATGCTTTTTCTGCATGGCCCGGGGAACCACTGGAGGAGGACGCTTCCGGGTGGCTGAAGAAAACCGTGCCGGGTTGGATCAATTCCGTGATTGTGAACGGATCGGAAGGAAGCGTGCAGACCGGGGATCTTTCTGTGGATACCGGAAAGGATATCTGGGTGGTGGTGGACAGCCCGGAGGACGTGGCGGTTTCCTATGAAGAACCCGGGGATACGGCAGAGAAGAAGGATGCAGAACTGCAGACGGCGGCGGAGGAATCACAGGAGCAGCCGCAGGCGGCACCGACACAGGCACCGTCCGCAGAAGAAAATCTTCCGGCGGCACAGGATACCGGAAGCCGGATACCGTTGGCGGTGCTGGTAATTGTGCTGGCCGCGGCCGCCGCAGCGGCTGTGGTGCTGATAAAGAAGAAAAAATCGTAATGGAAAGCTCTTTATGAGGGCGGAAAGGTGCGTATGAAAAAGAGAATTCGAAGCGCGGTCCTTGCCTTTATCATTGCTGCGGCCTCCCTGGGGGGCTGCAGCCAGAGCGGGAAAGATACCGCGGATGCATCGGTTATTACCATATGGCACGATAAAGAGGATGCGGTGGCACAGGTACTGCAGAAGCAGCTGGATCAGCTGGCTCCGGAGGTGACGGTGAAGCTGGAGCGGAAAAGTGATTTGACCGAAGCCTTGAAGATGGTGGGAAACGATCCCAAGGCAGCGCCGGATATGTATTTTTTCGCCCATGATAAGATCGGCGTATATGCGGAAATGGGAATCCTGTCGCCTGTCACCGATTTTATCCCCGGGGAAGAGCTGGATCCGTATATGGATATGACGATACGGGCAGCCACCTATCAGGATGTGGTTTACCAGCTGCCGGTGTACTATGAAACACTTCTGTTTATGTATAACAAACGGTATATGAAGGAAGAGGAGGTCCCCCGTACCACGGAGGAACTGTATTCCTATATGCAGGAAAATACAAAGGGCGGTCATTACGGGTTCGTGGAGCAGCACAGTACGGCCTATTACAGCGCCGGATGGATTCACGGCTTCGGCGGCTATCTCCTGAATGACCAGGGGGAACCCGGACTGGATCTGCCCCAGACAGAGAAGGCGCTGGCCTATCATAAGAAGTTTGTGGATCTCATGCCCGGAGAGAGCGAATACGCTACGGTTAACACCCTTTTCAGCGAAGGGAAAGCCCATGCGACCATAGCGGGTCCATGGCTGGTGCCTACCGTACGGCAGGCGGGAATGGATCTGGGAATTGCCCCCATGCCCGTGGTGGAGGAAACCGGTATGGCACTGGCGCCCTACAGCGGGGTACAGGGAATCCAGGTGCTGAAGAACGCAGGGGAAACCAAAAAAGAAGCGGTGGAAAAGGTTCTGCGCAGTCTGATGGATCCCCGGCTGCAGGTGGATTTGGCAAAAGCCAGCGGCTGCGCCCCCGCAAGCGAGGCCTGTTATGACATGGAAGAAATCACCTCCGATGATGTGGTGATGGCTATGAAGCAGACGGCCGAAAATGCGGTCCCCATGCCAAACCGTCCGGAAATGGATGTTATGTGGACGGTGGCAGGCAATCTGCTGGCGGATATTAATATGAGCGGCAGGGATGTGGAGGAATGCTGTGCCGGTGCACAGAAGGAAGCGCTCCGCCTGATCGGGCAGATGAAGTGACCGTGCGGGAAGGGGGAGTACACAGATGGAGCGAAAGGGAAAAAAAGAAAAGATAATCGCAGCATATCTATGGTCGGCGCCGTCACTGCTTCTGATCCTGCTGATAGTTGTCTTTCCTATTATATATACGGGTTACATATCCCTGACAAATATGAATGTATACCATTGGTTCGATTACGAAATCATCGGGCTGGAAAACTACAGGGATGCCCTGCTGGTTTTTGACAGCGGGTTTCTGCAGGCGCTGGTGCTTACGGTCGTGTGGACGGCCGTAAATATGGTTGCCCAGCTGGTGATCGCTTTCTTTCTCGCCAGCCTTTTGAACCTGCCCGGGCTGCGGCTGCGCAATCTGTATAAAACGCTGCTGATATTCCCGTGGGCAATGCCCGGATATGTTTCTATCCTGCTCTGGAAAACGGGGATGTTTAATTCCCAGTTCGGGCTTTTGAACCAGTGGCTCGTGAAATGGGGGCTGGAACCGGTGGGCTGGCTGTCGAAGGATGCCCTGGCGTTCTTTTGCTGTACGGTGGTAAACCTTTGGCTGGCGCTGCCTTTTATGATAACCATCATTGACGGGGCGCTGCAGAGTGTGGACAAATGCTTTTATGAAAGCGCGCTGCTGGAAGGGGCGGGCTGGACGGCAAGAACACGGTACATTACCATTCCCATGATCCGGCCTATCATCGCGCCCTCCGTCGTCATAACCATATTCACTACGTTCAAGCAGTTTGACGTGATTTACCTGCTGACGCAGCAGGCGGGCGGAAAAACGGGAGCACATATCCATACGATTCTGACCTATGCTTATGAAAATGCATTCATAACCAATAATTACGGATACAGCTCGGCGGTTTCTATCCTGATTTTCGCCATGCTGATTCTGTTTTCCTGCCTCACCGGCAGAAAAGGGAAGGAGGAGGCATGATGTCTGTCAGAAGCGGTAAAAAAGCCCGGAAAGCGGCTTTGCTGCTTGCGGTCAATCTTTTTTTCCTCGTGTTGTGTTTTTTGGTGCTGGTACCGGTGCTGTATGCCTTTTCCGTTTCCTTACATGCGGGCAACAGCCTTCTGGGATCTGATTTTACTTTCCTTCCCAGGCAGATGACCCTGGCGAATTACCGGGCGGTATTTGTGGAGGAACCCATCCTGAGATGGTTTTCCAACAGTATGCTGATGGCGGCGGCAGCGGTGGCGGTATCCCTGGGGACGGGGATCCCTGCGGCCTACGTCTTTTCACGCAAACGATTTCCGGGCCGCAGGGTGATTCTGCGCCTGCTGATCCTGTTGTACGCCTTTCCCGCCCTGCTTTCCATGACGGCTTTATATAAGCTGTTAAGCCCCATGGGGCTTATTAACAGCAGGCTGGGGCTGATCATCGTGTATACGGGGACTATGGCGGTTTTTGCCCTGTGGAATATGAAGGGATATTTTGACACGATACCGGTGGAAATTGAAGAAGCGGCTATGATTGACGGTGCAAGGCCGGTGCAGATCGTGATGAAAATCGTCCTGCCGCTTGCCAGGCCGACGATTGTGGTGACCGGCATGATGGTGCTTATCTATGTGTGGAATGAATATATTTTTGCCATTAATTTTATGACAGGGGAGGATACGTTTACCCTGGCGGCAGGGCTGTATTCCCTGCAGGCTACGGAAATGAGCGGCAGCTGGCCGGTATTTGCGGCGGCCTCCATCGTGGTTTCTATTCCCATCCTGCTTATATTCTTCCTGCTGCAGAAAAATATGACAACCGGCCTGACCTCAGGCGGTGTAAAAGGCTGAAAGGAGATAACCATTCAGGATCGCCTGAACGGGTTACGATAGGATACGATATGAACAAAAAAGCTGTTTTGCATATACCCATGTCGCAGTACGCCTTTGCCCTGGATGAGGAGCGTATGGTTTTCCGGATCCGCACGGCACGGGGGGATTTGGATTCCTGCCGGCTGTATTACGGTGACCGTTCCTGCAGGCAGACACCGGTGCTGTTTGCTTCCCTCCCCATGGAAGCGGCGGCACGGGATGAGCTGTTTGATTATTACGAGGCGGAGCTGGTCAGCCCCTACAGACGGTTATGTTATTATTTTGAACTGACGGCGGGGGAGGAACGGGTTTTGTATTATGGGGATTTTTTTACCGATCATTGTGTGGAGGATCGTTCGGAATACTATCAGTTTCCCTATATGCACCGGGCGGATCTGGTCAGCCCTCCCGGCTGGGCACAGGATGCGGTGATTTATAATGTTTTTCCCGACAGCTTTGCCACCGGGGAAGGCTATATCAGCGGACGGGAGAGCCAGAAGGAATTCCGGGGCAAGACGGTGCGGGGAAAACGGGGAGGCACTCTGCGGGGGATAACGGAAAATCTGGGGTATCTGGAGGAACTGGGGATTAACACGCTGTATATGAATCCGATCTTTGCAGCGGGGGAATATCATAAGTATGATCTGCTTGACTATTTCCATGTGGATCCGTGCTTTGGTACGGATGCGGATTTCCGTGAGCTGGTGGATACGTGCCATGAAAAGGGAATGCGGGTTATTATAGACGGGGTGTTCAATCACTGCGGCTGGCAGTGGGACAAATTCGAGGATGTGGTGGAAAAAGGACAGGCTTCCCCGTATAAAGACTGGTTCTACCGGCTGGAATTCCCGGTGGAACGGCCGGAGGATCCGCAGGCCTATCCGGGGTATGAATGCTTTGGTTATGAACGGCTGATGCCCAAGCTGGCTACCGATCGGGAGGAGACGGCGGAATATTTCTGCGGCGTCTGCCGGTACTGGCTGGAGGAATTCCGCATTGACGGCTGGCGGCTGGATGTGGCAAGTGAAGTGAATGATGATTTCTGGCGCCGGTTTTACCGGACGGCAAAAAGTGTAAATCCGGAGGCGGTTCTGATCGGAGAGGTATGGGAGAGCGCGGGACACTGGCTGGACGGGAAACTGTTTGATTCCACGATGAATTATGATTTCCGCAAACACTGCCGCCGGTTCTTCGCTTCCGGCAGCATAGATGCCGCCGCCTTTGACGGACGGGTTACCCATATGCGGATGCGCTACAGGCGGCAGAGTGTTTACGCCCAGCTGAATCTCCTGGACAGCCACGATGTGAGCCGGTTTCTCTCCTTGTGCGGCGGGGATCGGGAAGCGTATGAGCTGGCCGTGCTTTTTCTCATGACGTTTCCGGGCATGCCGTGCCTATTTTACGGGGATGAGCTGGGAGCGGAGGGCGTCCGGGAGGATGCATACAGACAGGCCATGCCCTGGGGGAAGGCGGATCCGCTTCTGGCCTTTTACCGGACGGCAATCCGTCTGCGGAAGGAGATAAAGGCTCTGCGGCGCGGGACATTCCGCACGGTCAGCGCGCAGGAAGGGAGCCGGCTGTACGTGTATGAAAGAAGTCTTCCCGGGGAAAGGGTGCTGGTGGCACTGAACCGAGAGGAAACCCCTGCGGCGCTCCTGCCGGAATGGCTGGAAGGACGCGTGCTGTGGCAGCACAAGCTCCGGAAAGATGAGCTGGGCGGCAAAGGTTTTGCCGTTGTGAAAGCGTATTAAAAAAGAAGGTTGAGGAAAAGCATATGTCGGTGACAATCAGGGACGTGGCGAAGGCCGCCCAGACCTCGGCGGCTACGGTTTCCAAGGTGATGAACGGTTCCGGTTCCATTTCGCAGGCGACCATAGACAGGGTGGAGCAGGCGATGCGGGATTTGGGATACCATCCCAACGCCAGGGCGCGCAATTTCGCCAGGCAGACGAACAAAACGGTATTGTTTTTGACAACACTGGGGAAGGATGCGGGTTTTACCAATCCTCATATGTTTGAAATCATGGCGGGTATGGAAGAGGCCCTGTCCAAAAAGGGCTATTTGCTCTGTGTAAAAAGCATTGCGGCCGAGGATGCCTGTCCCTTTGTGGAACACATCTTTGATTCCGGGGAAGCGGACGGCGTGGTGCTGCATGCCTCCGTTATTTCACCGGCAATGGACGAGCTGGTTTCTGCGAAAGAGATCCCCCATATTGTGATCGGCATCCCGGACTTTCCCAGCCATTTGAGCTGGATAGATATCGATAACCGGCTGGGCGGCGAGCTGGCGGCCCGCCATCTGCTGCAGTGCGGTTACTGTTCCCTTGCTTTCTTAGGCGGAAGGCAGGAGGACCGTATCAGCGGCCACCGTCTGGAAGGGGTCCTTTCCGTGTTGAACGAGCACGACGTACTGATCCCCGGAGGCTATCTGCGCCGGGGGACATCCGACTGTGACAGCGGATATGCCATGACGGAGGAGCTGCTTTCACAGAAGGAGCGCCCGGATGCCATTATCTGCGCCAATAATTACATCGCCTACGGCTGCGTCATGGCGCTGCAAGAGCACGGGACGGCGATCCCGGAGGAGATCGGCGTCATTACCTTTGACGAGTATCCCCTGTCCCGTATTTTAAAACCCATGCTTACGGTCGTTGACATTGATGTGTTCGATATGGGATACCAGACAGGAAAATGTATATTGTCCAAAATCAGAAAGCCCAATCTGACAGTTCGCTATTACAGCACGCTGCCTTCCGTACTGGAACGGGAATCCACCAGGAAAAAAGGGTTGCCCCGGTAAGCCGCATTCCTTCCGTACTTATGATTACAAAATTTACAGACTTTTCATAGTTTATCTATGGATTTTTTTTGTGAAAAGTCATATAACAATAATGATGTATGGAAATGGCGGCCGGCGGAAGGGTATTTTTCCGGGATTGGCTGCAAAAAACAGGCTAAGGTTTTGCCGGAAAGCAGATAAAAGTTGAACAAAGAGCGCTTTTCTGCTATTATAAGGGGTAGTGCATGTCCGGCCTGTGCCGTAAATGGCAGGAAAACAGGCTGTGACAGGTTATTTTTGTCGGACAAAACGATTGGAGCAAATACAAAATGAATGTAATTCAAAAAGTTTTCGGCACGCACAGTGAGAGGGAACTGAAGCGCATCATGCCTATCGTGGACAAGATTGAGTCCATGAGACCTGCCATGATGGAGCTTTCCGATGAACAGCTTAAGGATAAGACGAAGGAATACAAGAAGCGTCTTTCCGATGGGGAAACGCTGGACGATTTGCTTCCGGAGGCGTATGCCACGGTACGTGAAGCGGCCAGGAGGGTACTGAATATGGAACCCTTCCCCGTACAGCTGGTAGGCGGTATTATCCTGCATCAGGGACGTATCGCTGAAATGAAAACCGGTGAAGGCAAGACGCTGGTATCCACGCTTCCCGCGTATCTGAACGCCCTGGAGGGCAAAGGGGTGCACGTGGTTACGGTCAATGATTACCTGGCCGCCAGAGATGCCGCCTGGATGGGCGCTGTGCATGAGTTTTTGGGCCTGGAGGTAGGTGTGGTTTTAAACAGCCTGAAGTCTGAGGAAAGACGGGCTGAATATGCCAAGGATATTACCTATGTTACCAACAATGAGCTGGGCTTCGATTACTTAAGGGATAACATGGTCATTTACAAGGAGCAGCTGGTGCTTCGTGATCTGCATTATGCCATCATCGATGAGGTTGACTCCGTCCTGATTGACGAGGCGCGTACGCCTCTGATCATTTCGGGGCAGAGCGGGAAGTCCACGAAGCTTTACGAAGCCTGCGATATCCTTGCCAAACAGATGGAACGGGGCGCGGATATGGAAGACCTGTCCAAGCTGGATGCCATCATGGGTGTGGAGCAGGAGGAAAGCGGCGACTTTGTTGTAAATGAAAAGGATAAGGTGGTTAACCTTACGGAGCAGGGTGTTGCCAAGGTGGAACGGTTTTTCCAGATCGAGAACCTTGCGGATCCGGAAAATCTGGAAATCCAGCATAACATCATCCTGGCTTTGCGTGCCAATAACCTGATGGCCCGCGACAAGGATTATGTGGTAAAGGATGATCAGGTTCTGATAGTCGATGAGTTTACGGGCCGTATCATGCCGGGACGCCGTTATTCCGACGGTCTGCATCAGGCGATTGAGGCGAAGGAGCATGTGCAGGTGAAGCGGGAAAGCAAGACGCTGGCTACCATCACCTTCCAGAACTTCTTTAATAAGTTTGAGAAAAAGTCGGGTATGACGGGTACCGCCCTTACCGAAGAAAAGGAATTCCGTGACATTTACGGGATGGATGTCATTGAAATTCCCACCAACAAACCGATTCAGAGACTCGATCAGCAGGATGCGGTGTATAAGACCAGGAAAGAGAAGCTGCATGCGATTGTGGAGGCGGTGGAGGCATCCCATGCCAAGGGGCAGCCGGTACTGGTTGGTACGATTACCATCGAGGCTTCCGAAGAACTGAGCGGGCTTCTTAAAAAGAAGGGAATTCCCCACAAGGTACTGAACGCCAAGTTCCATGAGCTGGAAGCGGAAATCGTTGCGGATGCCGGTGTACACGGGGCCGTAACCATTGCCACGAACATGGCCGGCCGTGGTACCGATATCAAGCTGGATGATGCCGCGAAGGGCGCGGGCGGACTGAAGATCATCGGTACCGAAAGGCATGAATCCAGGCGTATTGATAACCAGCTGCGCGGCCGTTCCGGACGTCAGGGGGATCCCGGGGAATCCAAGTTCTATATTTCCCTGGAGGATGATCTGATGAGGCTGTTCGGTTCCGAGCGTCTGATCAATATGTTCAACACCATGGGTGTCCCGGAAAATCAGGAAATTGAGCATAAGATGCTGAGTAACGCCATTGAAACGGCGCAGAAGAAGATTGAGAGCAACAACTTCGGTATCAGAAAGAACCTGCTGGAATACGATCAGGTTATGAATGAGCAGCGTGAAATCATTTATGCGGAGAGACGCCGTGTCCTGGATGGGGAAAGCATGCGGGATGTGATCTACAAGATGATTACGGATATTGTGGACAATACGGTGGACATGGTAATCGGGGAAGATGCGGATGTGGAGGACTGGAACTTCAAGGAACTGAATTCCCTTCTGCTTCCTATTATACCGTTGGTTCCGATAACGAAGGATCGGGTGAACAAGCCTAAGAGAAACAGTCTGAAACAGCAGCTTAAGGAAGAGGCTGTGAAGCTGTATGAGAGCAAGGAGGCGGAGTTCCCGGAGCCGGAGGCAATCCGTGAGCTGGAACGTGTTATCCTGCTGAAGGTGATTGATAATAAGTGGATGGCCCATATCGACGATATGGATCAGCTGCGTCAGGGAATCGGTTTACAGGCTTATGCCCAGAGGGATCCTCTGGTTGAGTATAAGATGAGCGGTTATGAGATGTTTGACAGCATGACCGACAGTATCAGGGAGGATACGATCCGTCTGCTGTTCCATGTGAGAGTGGAGCAGAAGGTGGAGAGGGAGCAGGTTGCCAAGGTGACCGGCACCAATAAGGATGATTCCGGCCCGAAAGCTCCGGTGAAGAGAGGCTCGGCTAAGGTATATCCGAATGATCCCTGCCCCTGCGGAAGCGGGAAGAAGTACAAGAATTGTTGCGGAAGGAATAAGTAACATTCCTTGGAATAAGTAACATTCCTATATTAAAATTGTAAAGGTGGTGTTCGGCATTGGTTTTATTAGATCAGATGAAACAGGAATTACAGGCTTACAAAACTCCATTGGCGGAAGTGAGGGATTCACTTTAACTTAGCAGAAAAGTTGAAGCGGATCGAAGAGCTGGAGCGCGAGATGGAGGCTCCCGGATTTTGGGATAATCCGGAGTATTCCAACAAGAAAATGAAAGAATTGAAGAACCTGAAGGATACGGTGGAACAGATAGAGCATCTCGGAACCCAGTATGAGGATATTGAAACACTCATCGAAATGGGGAATGAAGAAAATGATGAATCTATGGCGGAGGAAATCCGTTCGGAGCTGGATTCCTTTACGGATGAACTGGAAACGCTGCGTATCAGCACGCTGCTTACAGGGGAGTACGACAAAAATGGTGCTATCCTTAAGCTGAATGCGGGCGCGGGCGGAACGGAAAGCTGTGACTGGTGCAGCATGCTGTACCGTATGTATACCAGATGGGCGGAGCGTAAGGGCTTTGGCCTGGAGGTGCTGGATTATCTGGACGGGGATGAGGCGGGTATCAAATCCGTTACCTTCCAGGTAAACGGGGAAAACGCCTATGGTTACCTGAAGTCGGAAAAAGGGGTGCACCGTCTGGTGCGTATCTCCCCCTTCAACGCACAGGGAAAACGCCAGACTTCCTTCGTGTCCCTGGATGTTATGCCGGATATCGAAGAAGAGCTGGATATTGAAATCAACGAAGAGGATCTTCGTATTGATACCTACCGAAGCAGCGGCGCGGGCGGACAGCATATCAACAAAACGTCCTCCGCAATCCGCATTACCCATCTTCCTACGGGAATTGTCGTGCAGTGCCAGAATGAGCGCTCCCAGTTCCAGAATAAGGATAAGGCCATGCAGATGCTGAAGGCCAAGCTGTATATGCTTAAGCAGGAAGAAAATGCCCAGAAGCTTTCGGGTATCCGGGGCGAGGTAAAGGAAATCGGCTGGGGCAACCAGATCCGTTCCTATGTATTCCAGCCCTATACCATGGTAAAAGATCACAGGACCAACCATGAAACCGGCAATGTGGACGCGGTAATGGACGGCGCGCTGGATCCCTTTATCAATGCTTATCTGAAATGGATCAGCACAGGTAAAACAGCGGGGGATGAATAAAAAAGAAAGGCCATTGCATCCCGGGAGGAATCCTGGAAATGCAATGGCTTTTTTGATTTCCTAAGATACAGGGACGGCAGATAGTCACAGTTTACACAGATTCCTTTTCCTCCTGCCTTTCATACCACTGGGCCTGTTTCTCCCACATTTCTGCATATTTCCCCTTGCGGGACATTAACTCTTCGTGCGTCCCGATGTCGGCGATCCTCCCGCCGTCCATAACCACAATGCGATCCGCCAGCCTGGCGGATCCGATGCGGTGGGTTACCACCACTGCGCATTTTCCCCGGGCCAATTGTTCGAACTGCTTGTAAATCTTTGTTTCTTCTATGGGATCGATGGCGGACGTGGGTTCATCCAATACGATAAAGCCATTCACCCGGTACAGCCCTCTGGCGATGGCGGCACGCTGCCATTGCCCTCCCGATAAATCAACCCCTCCAAATTCCGGGGAAAGCATGTCGTCAAGCTTCCTTCCGCCCATCTCAAAACCGGCCTCGGACAGTACGGAACGGATTCGTGTTGGATCCGCTCCGGCTGAAACATCACTGATAGCCACATTTTCCTGAAGAGTCATCTTATACCGCTGGTATTTTTGGAAAACCCCCGATACCCCCTGATAAACGCCGGGAGCGGAAGCGGCTGCCGTATCCAGGCCGCCAAGGAGTACCTTCCCTTCCGAAGGGCGGTAAATCCCGGTAAGCAAGCGTACAAGCGTGCTTTTCCCGGCCCCGTTTTCCCCCACCACGGCAAGCGTTTCTCCGGGGGCGATCTCCAGGGATACCTTTGAAATAGCCGGCTTATCCCTGCCGGGGTATGTAAAGCTGATATCTTTTGCCGTGACCCCTTTGGTGAAATCCGGGATACCCTGCGTTTCGGTACGCTCCGGCATAGCAAGCAGCCGTATGAAATTCACGACCTTTCCCATATCCCTGTTCATGTTGCCGATATGCTGCCTGACAATTTCCTGCATAATGCCGAATATCTGCCCCAGTGCCGCGAAAACGGCGGCGAACATGCCTATGGTAATCTCTCCCGCCATCGTGGCGCGAAACAACATATAGGAAGAAAGCGCCATCCCCGCAAAGGAGGAGAAATCCAGCAAAAGCTGCAGCAGTGCCGTTTTACGTTCTGCTTTCCATATTTTACCGGTGAGCAGCATCAGGGTTTCCTCAAAGCGCTGATAAAAAAAAGTAAAAGCGCCCAGAATACGGGTTTCCTTGAAATATTCCCGATCGCAAATGGTTTTCTGGTAATAGGAAGACTCCCGACGGAGGGGAGCGCTCTGTTCTTCCAGCTTTGTAAATACTTTTATATTGACGGTCTGGGCAGCCATGGCGGGGAGAAAAGCCAGAAGCAATGTCAGGATCAGCACAGGCTTCAGCCGGAACAGATAGGCCCCTATCGACACAAAATAAACGCCGTAAAAGCTGACACAGACAAACACGATCATACAGAACATGGTGATGGCCCGGACGCCTTCTTTCGCTTTGTTAAGATCGTCCAGAAAACCGGTATCCTCAAAGTACACAGGATCGATACGTCCCAGCTTCTGATGAATCAATGCGGTCAGCCTTCCGGCCGATTTCGGAAGCAGCACACCGATTCCGTGGAAATTCTGGACGCCATTGATAATCTGCTGTCCGAACGTAAAGGCGGCTAAGATTAGAAGAGGAGACAGGCAGTCCCAAAAATCCGCTTTTCCCGCGGCGGCCCCGGAAATGGCATCAAACAGCTTCTGCGTTGCCGCCACAGTCAGGGTGAAAGACAGGCCGTTCATAATTCCCAGGGTATTTTCAAGGAGACAGTTCCATGGCGCAGACTTAAACTGTATGGGGATAATCCGCAGTATGACTTTTAGCAGACTGTACTTTTTCGTTTCCGTATTCATTGATACCACTCCCTCTGCGTCTCAAACATATCGGCATACTGTCCCTTTCGGGCCATCAGCGTTTCATGGGTACCCCGTTCTGCAATCCTGCCGCCATCGATTACCAGTATTTCATCCGCCAGCTTGGTCGATCCCAGACGGTGGCTGATAAACACCGTTGTTTTTCCTTCCATCAGCTTCTCAAATTCGCTGTACAACCGGCTTTCGCTGATGGGATCCAGGGCGGATGTCGGTTCATCTAGGATCCTTACAGGCGCCTGACTGATCAGTGACCGGGCAATCGCAACACGCTGCCATTGCCCTCCTGAAAGATCCTGCCCGCCCGGCAGGATCTTGCCCAGCGGCGTGAGGATCCCATTCTTCAGCCTGCCGATGGTTTCATCCAGTCCGGCTAAATGGGCCGCTTCTTTCTCGTTTCCTTTGGCATGTAGATTGCCAAGTGATATGTTGTCTTTCATTCCTATATAATATCTGGCGAAATCCTGGTATACCACAGAAAACATCGCCTTGACGGTGCTGGCAGGATAGGTTCTCAGTTCCCTGCCGTTTACCAGGATCTCTCCTTCATATTCCGTATATAAGCCGGTTAACAGCTTGGTGATCGTGGTCTTGCCGGCTCCGTTTTTACCAACGAAGGCATAGTGCCGTCCCGCTTCCAGCGTAAAAGACAGCCCGTCCAGAATATATTTGTCTCCATTCGGGTACCGGAAACGTACCTTACAAAATTCCAACCGTTCTATGGCTGTCGGTTTTGCATCCGGTTCCGTCAGGGCATCTCCGGCATCGCTCAGTGCAGCAAACGCACTCAAATCCTTCATAAATTCGCCCGCCCGCGATATATTCTCCAGAGAGCGTGACATCTGAAAACCCAGCTTCTGAATCATACCAAACACGGCGCTGATAATACCCATAAACATACCTGCCGTCATCTGTCCCTGTATGACCGGCCCGATCAGGGTAAGCGCCACCAGCAGCGAAATCAGTGCCAGAACCAGGCTGGACCCCTTGGTGATCAGGAACATTTTCGCCGTAACCTTCACCTGCATTTTTCTGCCTGCCTCGTACTGCTCCTGCCATTGCCGGTTGACCGCATCACTGTAGTCAAATAAAGTGCGCTCGTCCACATTATCCCGTCCGGTTAACACTTCCCCCAGATAATCCGTGCGGCGGTTGAATTTCTCCGCTTCCCGTTCCGCCTGGTAGTTCTTTTTTCCCGCGCGCATGGATAACCAGAACATGGGAACCGAAAATGCCAGGATGATCACCGCCGCCCACCAGACCTGTGTCACAATTAAAAGGAAAACCGAGGAAACGGATACCATGATCTGCAGAAACTGTATAAAAGCATCCGCCCCATCCATAATGGATTTCACCGGATCCCTGGATACACGCGATATTAATTCCCAGCTTTCCGCGTTCTCTATATGTTTATAATCAAAGGCCGCATAAATCCTGACGAGTGAAGGCTTGATTTCCCGTTCCAGCCTTACTCGGATCCGCGAACCCGCCAACCGTGCCAACGCACCCACAGTACCGGCCACCCCCAGCGTAAGCATCAACAAAACCAACGGCAGATAAATATCCCCCTGCGGCCGTAAATGGGTAAGGATTTCCGCAGCCGTATCCACAAAACCCGCCGTAGCCATGGCCATAACCGCCGTCTGCATGACGGACTGCGTAACGGACAAAACAAAATAAAGCACCATACAGACCGGCGATGCCTTCAAAGCCAACGACAATACCTCATATGACTGATATCTTTTATTTTTGATTATCATGTTCGCGCCCTCATCTCTGGCTGATTTTTGTAGTATATATAAATCCTGTCATGCACTCCCATTTTATAGCACCCATCTATGAAAAGGCTATTTTCCGGTTCTGAGGAGTGCGTCCTTTCCTTTGCCACCCTGCTGCCCGCAGAGCGATGTCC
>ENA-OXIZ01000246-OXIZ01000246.1-human-gut-metagenome-genome-assembly--contig:-NODE-246-length-25318-cov-7.958635_pt1 | contig 25318 bp, 22 predicted proteins | sample MGYA00249821_ERZ652368 | MGnify/ENA primary metagenome ERZ652368 (study PRJEB26925, sample SAMN05826654) | human gut metagenome | biome: ENVO:2100002; feature: ENVO:00000062; material: ENVO:00002003...
ATGAGGCGGCCGTATTTTATGTATCAGTAATAAAAAAAGGGGGGGAATGCCGCGGCGGAATAGGGGAGGGGGACTGGCTGTAACCAGCCAGTATCCGCCGCGGCTTGTGAAGGCTCCTCTTCAGGCACTCCTGCTTATGGAATGCAAAACATTCCACGGAAGCCTTCTCTTTCCGATCGGAAAGGGGGACTTTCCGACCGGGAGTAAAAAGGCGCTCATACGCTCTGGCACAAACGTCTTTATCTTCTTTCCATGTTTCTTATGCCTGACTTAGCAGTTATCAAAAACCGGCATGGAACCGGAGATATAAGCTTGTAAGCTTTAAGGGGGGGTGCTGGCACAGCCGAAGCTGTACCAGCTAATTTTGTGGGTTGATGACTTTTCAACTTGGGTTTATCATACAACAAATTTATAAATTTGTCAACATATATTTATAAATTATTTTTTTATTTATAAATTTTATAAAAAGGTTTAGACGCCCCTTTGTGTCCCGCGGCATCCCCTCCCCTGCATTTCCCTGGGGCGGCGTTGCTGCAAAGATTCCTGGAAGGGGCGTCTGAACCGTTACATTATAAAAATAATTTATATAAACCGACGTTTTACCAGCTAATCCACCCGTTTTTCTTTCAAAGGCTCCGGCAACTTCCGGACGCTGGCCATTTCCACCAGTTCTGCATTCATCTCCAGACGCACCGCCACTTCCTCCATGGAACGGCTTCTCATGTCTATTTTCCCGTGAAGAAGCATGATCAGGGTTCTTCCCAGCAGCCGGCGGGGAATGCGCATGGTGGTGAGAGTGGGTTCCATGATACTGCAGATGCTGCGCCCGTCAAAACCGATTACCGATACATCCTCCGGCACCGTATAGCCGGCACTTTTCAATGCACGGTATACGGAAAGCGCCAGCACGTCATTTTCCACCAGCAAAGCGGACGGCGGCCTCACACCGCCCTTCCACAGGCCTTCCAGATAATCCTGGGCCTTCTGCCCCAGGCTGTCTGTAACGATATTCCATTCCGGGCGCATTTCCACGCCCAGATCCTCACAGGCGTAGGAAAAGCAGCGCTTCCTCTCCACAAGGGAGCTTCGCGGCGTTCCCGAGGAGACGTACCCGATTTCCCTGTGCCCTTTTTCCAAAAGATAGCGCACGGCGGCATAAACTCCCTGCCGGTTATTCACCGTAACGGAACTTGCCTTCACATCCGGATCATAGCAATCCAGCATCACATATGGAATTTCCGTACTGTCCAGTTCTTTTTTCAGCGCAGCGCTCATCACATCGGCATAAACGATCATCCCTGCATACTGATCCTTCCCGATACTGTCACGGAGCCTTCCCGCCTTTTCATCATACATGTGGATGATGGAAAAATGATAGCCCAGATGCCTGGCCTCCCTCTCCGCCCCTTCGATTACCGGCGGGAAAAAAGCGCCCTCATCCCCTTCCTCCTGATGATCGGACAGGATGATATAGGCAATGTTCTTGGCGGCTGCCGCACCGCCGCCCGGTTCCGCCTCCGGTGTCTCCTTGATCATATAGCCATAGCCCATCTCCCTTATCCTGGAAAGAAGTGAACTGCGGAGTTCATCACTGATTCCCTGCTTATGATTCAGGACCAGAGACATGGTTGCTGTGGATACCCCCAGCAGATTAGCCAGTTCCTTGGATTTAATTGCCACTGTTTTCCCCTCTTTTTACAGAATGTCCGGCACTGCCGCCAACACAGATGCGGCAGCGCGGTTATTCCGTTTATAAATTTTATTTATAATATAATTGTACCGTATTTTTAAATATTTTCAAGCATTAACAGGTATACTAATTAACAAACTTTGCAGGTGCATGTTAGCCATTTCTGCCACATCCGGCAAAATGCCCCAAGGTTTGGCAAAATACAACGGTTCTGTCTGTACCGGCTGCTTTTCCATGCCCTTTTTATGCTTTATGAGCCTGCAGGCCGGACCAGCAAAAACAAAAAGAAAAGAGAGGAAGTAAGACATGAAGGAAGAAAACAGACCTTATCATGACGGACTTTCATTTCCCAGCGCCAATGTTCCCGGTATCACCCCGGAATCCGCCTTTACCGACGGCTATCTGACAGCGCTTCATAATATGGATAACGCCGGCCAAGAGGACAGCGTACGTATCGCAGAGGATGGCAAAGCCTCCGATATGGATACCCGTTCCGTAATGTCCGGTGACGGCTGTAATCCGGTAAACCGGGATTCCGAAATGGATCGGGCCACAGATAACGGTGCCGATTGGATTTTTCCTGGTATTTACCCCAACTCAGGAATGCCGGGCACTGCCCCCGGTCCTTATCCCGGAGTGATTCCGCCCGTCTATTTTCCCGGCGCAGGGGGAACTCCGGATCTGTGATTATCCGATTCTTATAAGACATCTGCTCTTATAAACAAAAAAACACCGCCCTGGCCGCTGTACGGTTCCCTGTGACAGGAACCGTTCCTACCGGCCGGACGGTGTTTTCTTATTTTTTATAGGGACAGACCGCAATCCGCAGTTTGGTTTTTACTGCTCTTACAGCCCGCAGATTCTGTCTATTTCCTTCAATTCTTCTTCTGTGAAATCCAGTTTCCGGATAATACCGATATTTTCCGTTATCTGGGAAGGTCTGGATGCCCCAATCAGAACACTCGTCACTTCACCATCCTTCAATATCCAGGACAGGGCCATCTGTGCCAGACTCTGCCCCCTGTTTGCGGCAATCTCATTCAGGGCACGGATCTGCCCCAGCGTCTTTTCCGTCAGCGCGGACTCATTCAGGAATCTTCCGTCCCTTTTGATTCTGCTGTCCTCGGGGATCCCATGCAGATATTTGTCCGTCAGAAGCCCCTGCGCCAGCGGGCTGAAAGCAATAATACCGCAGCCGTTTTGGACCGCAGCCGCCTTCAGGCCGTTTTCTTCAATCGAGCGGTCAAAGATGGAGTAACGGTTCTGGTTGATGATAAACGGACATTTTAATTCCTTAAGAATCGCAGCCGCCTTTTCCATAACCTCCCCGGTGTAATTGGAAATTCCCACATACAGGGCTTTTCCGCTTTTTACAATGCTGTCCAGGGCAAGCATTGTTTCTTCCAGAGGCGTTTCCGGATCCATTCTGTGGTGATAGAAAATATCCACATAGTCCAGTTTCATCCTTTTCAGGCTCTCGTCCAGGCTGGAGATCAGATACTTCCTGCTCCCCCCGTCCCCGTAAGGCCCGGGCCACATATCATAGCCCGCCTTGGTGCTGATAACCATCTGGTTCCGGTAGGGCCGCATATCGCTCTCCATAATTCTTCCGAAGTTATCCTCCGCGCTGCCATAAACCGGCCCGTAATTATTCGCCAGATCAAAATGCGTAATCCCGTTGTCGAACGCGGTGAAGATAAGCTCCTTCATGTTGTCAAAATTATCCTTGCTGCCAAAGTTATGCCAGAGTCCCAAAGAAACGGCAGGCAGCTTCAGCCCGCTCTTTCCGCAGCTGAAATACTTCATGTTTTCATATCGGTTTTCCTGTGCCTGATACATTTTTCTCCTCCTTTAATCCTGCAGTTCACAATCATTCAGGGCAAGCAATGCCATTGTATAGATCTTTGCCGCATCCAGCAGCTTCTGCAGATCCAGCCCTTCGTCCGGTTCATGCGCACCTCCGTGCCCTTTTGCAAAAAGGCTGCCAGCCCGGTCGTCCTCACGCTCCGGCATTCCCCCGATCCCATATCCAAAGGCATTGGGAAGCTTTCTTGCATAGGTTCCGCCGCCCATCACGTAAGGTTTTGCATCCATACCGGTCATGTCGTTAAACAGCGCGGTCAGACATGCCACTTCTTTTCTTTCCTTCGGGAAATAATTGGGGGCCGAGTTGCGTATCAGCTCCCAGCGGTACCCGCCCGCACGGCAAAAACCGGAAAGCACCGCCTCCATATGGACCGGATCCGCGGAAATGGAATAGCGGATGTTAAACTGCAGGGCCGCCTTCCCCTCCTGAAGCTTCAGGACCGTCCCGGCACAGGTCAGCCTGCCCGATACTTCATCTTCATAGGCAATGCCAATCCCTTCGCCATAATAATCCGAGGTCGCTTTTTCGATGAAATGGAGAATCCGCCGATCCTCTTCCTTCAAAAGCCCTGTGCCGCACACTCCCTTTGCCAGCTCATGCACCGCATTCACGCTTCCTTCCGGAAACGCACTGTGACGGCTTGTTCCCCTGGCGGTTATCCGTATCAGTCCCTCTTCTCTTTCCGCCCGGAGATTTTCCGGCAGCCGTCCGATCTGCTCTTCCAGTTCCGGCCGGTCCCGGAGTACGAGAACCGCCCGGTCCGGTATGATATTTCCGGCGCTTCCCCCGTATAAATCAACCACATCCGCGCTGAAGGGATGCGCAGCAGCAGCCCAGCCTTCCAGTATCCCTTTCTCCCCATAGCACACGGGGAAACCGCAGTCCGCGATCATGGACAGGGCCGGGAACGGATAGCGGCTCCCGTAATACTCCAGATCCGCCATTCCCCGTTCTTCATCACAGCCTACAAAGAGGCAGATGTCGTGCTTCATCACAAGCTCCAAATCCCGTATGCACCGCATCACATACAGCATGGCTACAGCAGGCCCTTTGTTATCCTGCGCCCCTCTGCCAATGAGATAGCCGTCCTTTACCACCGGCTGAAAAGGCTCGTATTCCCATCCTTCGCCCAACGGCACCACATCCAGATGGTTCCACAGGCCTATGGTATTCTTCCAGTCCTTTACCTGCCTGCCGATAGTCCCCACATAGTACTCCTTATTTTCCGTATAAAATCCATACTCCCTTCCTATAGCGAGCATTTCATCCAAAACGAGGCGGCAGGCCTTTCCGAAAGGCCCTGTCTCCGACAATGGATCGGAAATGCTGGGGATCCGTACCAGCCTTATGATATCCCGAATCATCTCTTCCCTGTGTTCTTCAAACCACCGCCCCACCCTTTCACAGGTATGGCCGTCATATCCTTTTTCCATGTTCCATTCCTCCATAACCCTTTCTGATGCTATTATAGTTTTTTTCTCAGGCACTTTCTATAACTGATTATGGCAAATACTATGCAGATTCAATCATCTTATATACCGGGATGGATTTGCATGTGTTTGAAAATAACTTTCTGACAGCCGTGTGTCCTACCGGCTGCCCTTGTCATAAATCTCTCCCAGGGCGCGGGGCGCACGATTATGCTTGGAAAAGAACACAAGAAGAAGAAGCGTCAGCAAATAAGGAAGAATCATAACCAGATCCTGATAGCTGCTGGGCATTTCCATAATCTGCACAATGCGGTAACCGCCGGAACGGGCAAACCCGAACAGAAGGCAGGCCCCCAGCGTGGGGAGAATCTTCCAGTTTCCGAAAATCATGGCGGCGATTGCCAGATAGCCGTATCCCACATAAATATTTCCGGAAAAATTGGCGGAAATGGAATAGGCGAAGCAGATGCCCCCCAGGCCGGAAAGAGCGCCGGACACCATAACGGCCGCCAGACGTACCTTACCCACCTTGATTCCCGCGGCATCCACTGCATGGGGGTTGTCTCCGCAGGCACGCAGGTGCATGCCGAAACGGGTCTTATACATAACAAACCACGCGCCAAGGGACACGGCAACTATCACGATCTCAAAGGGATACATGTTGGTAAATACCGCTCCCAGTACAGGAATCCGGGAGATTCCGGGAACCGTGATCCGGTTGGATACGCCCAACACAAACTTATCCGAAGCCGCTCCGAAAACCGTAGCATTAATCTGTTTAGTTAAAAAGGAGGTCAGCGCCATGGCGAGAATATTGATTACCACGCCGCTGATTACCATATTGGCCTTAAACCGGATACACAGCAGCGCGTGGATGAGGGAAAACAGCGTGCCTCCGATGACGGCAAACAACATGGCAATATAGAAAGGCATGGCTGAATTCCCTGCAAACCAGTCCGCCACAAGTATGGCGGCCAATGCACCTGTAAAAGCACCGAAACCCTGCAGGCCTTCAATGGCCAGATTGGTTATTCCGCTTTTTTCACTGTAAATACCGCCTATGGCCATGATAAACAAAGGCAGGGCGAAAGACAGTCCGTCTATGATTACCGTATTCATTTATCCTTCCTCCCTTCCTCGTCTTTCCTGCGTGTCAGCAGATATCTGATAAATGCGGAGCATGCACAGAACAGAAGGATAATTCCCGTGATAACATCGGCAATTTCCGCCTGGATTCCTGCCGCAGAGCTCATGTAGGTGCTTCCCTTATCCACAATGGTTATCAGGAAAGAGGAGAAAATGATCCCAAACGGATTATTATTTCCCAGCAGGGAAACCGCGATGGCGTCAAAGCCGGTGCTGCTTAAGACTCTGGGCTGGATGGATGCGAAATATCCCAGGTAATAAGTAACCCCTGCCAGCCCCGCCAGTGCACCGGACAAGAGCATGGTCACCACGATGTTTTTCCCCACATTGATCCCCGCATAACGGGATGCGCTGCGGGAGAAACCCACCGCTTTCATTTCATATCCCATTTTCGTCCTGTCCAGCAGAAACTTCACTGCCGCTGCCGCCGCCAGCGCCAGGATAAATCCCAGGGGAATATCCATTTTCAGGTTCCCCACCACCCTGTTCGCCAGGGTAAGCCTGGCCGCCTGGCCTACTTCCCTGGACTGCCGGGAAACCGGATCCACATAAAACGTGTTTATGCAGAAGCTGCACACATACTGGATAATATAATTCAGCATGATGGACGAAACCACTTCATTGATGTTGAACTTATATTTCAGGAGACCGATCAGCCCTCCCACCACAGCACCGGCTGTGATTCCGATCAGAAGCACCAGCGGTTTTGCCACAAAGGCATGCAGTCCGCTGTAGCCCACCAGAATGGAGGCAAGAAACCCTGCCGCCAGCATCTGCCCCGATACCCCGATGTTAAAGAGTCCGGTCCGCATGGCAACCGCCACGGCAAGGGCCGCAAAAATCATCGGCGTCAGGTAATTGAGAAAACTTAAAAAATCGGTAAGGATGCTCTTATAGCCCGCATAGGATGCTTTCGGCGCCAGACCGCAGCCCTGAAGGAGATTATAGTACGCGGAAAACGGATTCTTGCCGAGCAAGGCGATGACCGCCGCCCCCGCAATAAGGCCGATGAGCACACATAAAAGCGGAATGGTTATGCTCTGGGTTTTCTTATTGCCAAGAGTCCGGCTTATTATTCTCTTAAACACGGATGGTTTCTTATGCATGACGCTTCACCCCCATCATGAATTCTCCCACCTCATTGGTGGTCAGCGTACTGGCAGCCGCCTGTTTCTGCATCTGCCCGTTATATATAACGCCGATAGTATCCGCACAGTCCATGATTTCATCCAGTTCCAGGGAAATCAGAAGGATGGCCTTGCCCTTATCCCGCTCTCCGATCATCTGTCTCCGGATATTCTCAATCGCCCCGATGTCCAGTCCTCTTGTAGGCTGGACAAAAATCATCAGATCCGATTCCTGTTCGATTTCCCTGGCAATAATCGCCTTCTGCTGGTTGCCGCCGCTCATGGAGCGGATTACCGTGCGGCTCCCCTGTCCGCTTCGGATGTCATATTTATCAATCAGGGTTTCCGCGTAGCTGTCAAAGGCTTTTTTATTCAGAATACCTTTTCTGGAAAAAGGCTCCCTGAAAAACTTCCGCAGCCCCAGATTTTCCGACAGGGTGAAATCCATTACCACTCCGTAGTTCTGCCTGTCCTCCGGAATATAGGAAATTCCCTCCAGGCTCCGCTGCCGGATAGACATCTCCGTAATATCCTTTCCGTTCAGCCATACCTTTCCCCTGTGAATGGGCAGCAGGCCCGCAATTGCATCCGCCAGTTCAACCTGGCCGTTCCCTGCCACACCAGCTATGGCAAATATTTCCCCGCCTCTTACGGAAAAGGACACATCCTTCACCACCTCAAACTGATCCTGGTTTACTACGGTCATATGTTCCACCCGGAGGATTTCCCTGCCGAAGGAAGGCGCTTTTTTCGGGGTTTCGAAGCTGACCTCCCGGCCTACCATCAGGCTGGCCATTTTCTTTGTGCTTGTTTCCTTCACATCCAGCACATCGATAAGACGGCCCCGGTTGAGGATCGCACAGCGGTCCGCCACCTTTTTAATCTCCTCCAGCTTATGGGTAATGAGAATAATCGTCTTGCCGTTATCCCGCAGCCCTTTGATTATTTCCAGCAGGAACTCTATTTCCTGGGGGGTAAGCACCGCGGTGGGTTCGTCAAAGATGAGGATTTCCGCTTCCCGGTAAAGCATCTTCAGGATTTCCACCCTCTGCTGGGTGGAAACATTGATATTCTCAATCACGTCGGTGGGTTCCACTTCCAGGCCGTACTTCAGGGAAAGCGCTCTGATGTCCTCATTTGCTTTCTTTCTGTCCACGGCGGGAAGAAACCCGAACACCTTTTTTACCGGCTCCATGCCCATCACAATATTCTCTGCGACAGTGTAGTTGCTCACCAGCTTAAAATGCTGGTGCACCATACCGATATTGAGTCTGGTGGCATGGTTCGGGGAAGCGATCTTCACCTTTTCCCCCCGGATATAAATCTCCCCTTCATCCGGCTCATACATGCCGAAAAGCATGCTCATAAGCGTAGATTTACCGGCACCGTTTTCCCCGAGAAGGGCATAAATTTCTCCCTTCTTTACCTGAATCGTAACATCGTCATTGGCGACAATGCCCGGGAACCTCTTGGTAATATGGCGCATTTCCACAATATAATCCGACATACATTCCCTCTCATTCCGCCGCTTTCCACGGCTGTTTGGTTTTTCCCATGCATGATAAGCGTTTGCGTCCATGATATATTTAGGGGATGTCATCAGCCTCCGGTTCTTGCTGGCATCCCCTAAATATACCAAAAAGGCAGGCCGGAACCCCGGCCCGCCTTCCGTTGGACATAAGGATGGCCCGCAGAGCGCGAGTCATCCGTTATTTTCACAGAAACTGCGGCTGCAGCTCCTTACTCCGCCTTAAAGTCATCAGGAGTAATGCCGTTGAAGTTGGCAGCAGGTACGATTTCTCCTGCTTTTACTTTTTCATAAGCCGCATCCACTTTCGTAATGGTATCCGCAGAAAGCTGGCATCTGCCGTCCGCGCTTACATAACCTGTGGAATCGGTATCCGCACCCAGAGTCACATTACCTCCGGCGAAGGAACCATCCACAATCGTTTCCAGAGCCTTGTCCACGTTGGTGCTCATTACCTTAAGGCCGCTGGTGAGAATCACGTTGGCATCTCCGTTTGCACCGTCATCATACTGATCCACGTCACAGCCGATGACATAAACACCTTCTGCTTCCTTGGCTGCGGTAAACACACCGTTTCCGGAATCGCCTGCAGCGACGAACATGATATCCACGCCTTCGTCGATAAGGGCATTCCCAACCACCTTACCGGTTGCCGCATCAGCGAAGGAACCAATATAATTGCCGCCTACATTAACACCGGTTACATCTGTCCCCGCATAGGAAGGAAGCTCAACGATTTCCACTGCTTTTCCGTCAGTTTCATTGACATATTTCACACCGCATTCAAAGCCGTACTGATAGTTTACGTTAGAGGGATAAGCGATACCGTTAACAACGGCTACCTTGTTGCTCTTTGTTTCCAGGGCAGCTGCCATACCGGCAAAGAATCCGCTTTCCTGCTCTTTAAACTGCATGGCATAGATATTTTCCACTTCCGTATCCTGTCCTTCCGCGTCGGCAGGGAACGCATCCACCAGAATGAAGGAAACATCAGGGTTGTCCTGTGCAACCTGAGTGATGCCTGCAAACTGGAAACCGCAGCATACGATAACATCATAATCGGCTACGATATCCGCTACCGCCTGTACCGCCGCAGCCGTATCTCCTGTGGGCTCCTTTACCGGAGTAACCGTAGAGGAAGGATGTTTCCCGATAAAAGAAAGGATACCGTTATAATTATCCTCGTTAAAAGAACCGTCATCCACACCGGAGGGGCTGGATACAATGGCAATCTTCAACTCATCGTTTCCGGCTTCCGTTGTCTGCGCAGCCGCTTCAGATGATGCTTCCGTAGTTTCCGCTGCGGATTCCGCCGCACTGCTCTCCGGAACCGCACTGCTTTCCGTGGCGGCACCGCCTGTACTGCCGCAGGCTGTCAGCGTCATGGCAAGCACGACAGCAAGCGTTAACATGCTTTTTTTCATAATAAAATCCTCCTTTTTCGCCGTCCGAGACGGCCTTCATCATAAATCCCACAGAAGCTTCGCTTCCATCCTGTCTGCATGCGGTTTACCGGCAAAAAACCTGTCGTAAAAACCACATTGCAAATAATTACAAACTAATCATAGCATTTTCACGTCCGGTTGACAATGCCAAATTGTTTGTTGTTACTCGTACAATCGGGTCTAAATAATATCCATAACATCTTTTACGGACTGCACGCCAATCAGGCGGATCCCTTCTGTTTTGGGCAGCTTGTCCAGGCATACCTTAGGCAGGACACAGGACTGAAATCCCAGCTTCTTTGCCTCCGCCACACGGATGGCCGCCTGGCTCACCGCCCTGACCTCTCCGCTTAAGCCCACCTCCCCGAACGCGATCATATGCTCTTCAATGGGGCGGTTTTTAAAGCTGGAAATCACCGCCATGACAATACCCAGATCAACGGCCGGCTCGAGTACCTTCATCCCCCCTGCGATATTCACATAGGCATCACAGCCGGAAATCTGCAGCCCCAGCCGCTTCTCCAGAACCGCCATTAAAAGGTTCACTCTGTTGAAATCCGTACCCGCCGCCTGTCTTCTGGGAAAGCCGAAATTGCTCTGACAGACCAGCGCCTGTATTTCCACCAGAATAGGCCTTGTCCCCTCCATCGAGCAGGACACCACGGAGCCGCTTGCGCCCTCGGGCTTTCCGTTCAACATGAATTCCGACGGATTTTTCACCTCACAAAGGCCTTCCTGACGCATTTCAAACACACCGATTTCATTGGTGGAACCGAAACGGTTCTTCACTCCCCGCAGGATACGGTAGGAGGCATGTCTGTCCCCTTCAAAATACAGGACCGTATCCACCATATGCTCCAGCACCCTGGGGCCTGCCACGGTTCCCTCTTTGGTAACATGACCCACTATAAATATGGATATCCCGTACCCCTTCGCCAGCCTGAGGAGGATACCTGTGGATTCCCTGACCTGGGAAACACTGCCCGGCGCTGCGGAAACCTCCTCCTGGTACATGGTCTGTATGGAATCAATTATCACAATTTCCGGCTGTTCCCGGGCGATTGCCCCTTCGATATCCCCCAGATTTGTTTCACATAACAGCTGCAGGGTATCCCGGAATTCACCGATACGCTGTGCCCTCATTTTGATCTGCCGCAGGGATTCTTCCCCGGAAATATAGAGAACCTTCTTCCCTGCTTCCGCAAGAAGCCTGCACATCTGCAGCAGAAGGGTAGACTTGCCTATGCCCGGATCTCCTCCCACAAGAACGAGGGAACCGGGTACGACACCGCCTCCCAGAACCCTGTCCAGCTCCCCGATCCCCGTCAGGATCCGCTCTTCCTTATCCATGGAGATTTCCGACAGGCTGGACGGCTTCTTTCCCTGGGAGGAAAGTCCCTGGGTGCGTTCGCCCGCCCCTCCTTTGGATGAAGCTTTTCTCACCGGTTCTTCCACAAAGCTGTTCCATGTATGGCAGCCGGGGCACTGTCCCATCCACTTAGCCGATTCAAAACCGCATTCCTGGCAATAGAATACGGTCCCTGATTTTGCTTTTGCCATTTTTCAAAAAAAGGGTGCGGCTGATACCGCACCCCTGTCCTCCTGTAACTTTCTTCCGATTAGCAGTGCTTATTTATGGATGTCTACCTTCACTTCTCCTGCTCCCGCCAGTTCTACGGAAAGACTGAGCTTTCCTCCCAGGTTCGTGCACATTCTGCCGGCATCCTCTCCGTTAATCCGCACGTCATATTCCGTATCGTCCTGAAGGCCGATGGTCAGCTGGGCATCCTCCTGCCCTTCCACCACAAAGCTTACGCCGTCCTCACCCTCCAGAAAAGACAGCACGCTGGTACCCGGCACGGACTCATAGACAAACATACCGTTTTTCTCCAGCTTGGTCATGGTCTGGTAGGTTTTCACCTTATACAGATCGCCTTCATGGGAAAAATCCTCCAGCTTCGCTTTCTCCGCAAGGGTATGGTTTCCAAAACTGATGCTGCCGTCTGCCTCTGCACGGATTAACTCTTCTACTACTGCCATTTCTTTTGTCCTCCTTAAATATGGTTCGTCCTTTTGGTTTATCATCCGTCTCCGACGGTATTTCTCATAATACGTATTATTTTTTTACCTGAAAGGTAATTTTCCCTTCCTTGCATCCTACGGTTACATTATCTCCCGGCTGGATTCTCCGTGCAAGGATTTCTTCCGCCAACGCATCCTCTATCATATTCTGGATGGCTCTCTTCAAAGGACGTGCTCCCATTTTCAGATCCGAGTGCTTCTCCACAATAAAGCTTTTTGCAGCCGGTGTAATAGTCAGATGGATATTCAGTTGTTTGCTGCACCGATCCGTCAAATCCCTGGAAAGAAGGGTGATGATCTGTTTCATATTTTCTTTTGTCAAAGGATGGAACACCATGATCTCATCAATACGGTTTATGAATTCCGGCTTGAACAGGCGCTTAACCTCTTCCATCACACCGGCTTTCATTTTCTCATAGTCCTTCTTTTCATCCGTATGGGCTGAAAAACCCAGGTTTTTCGGATCGATGATACGCTGTGCGCCGGCATTGGAGGTCATGATGAGCACCGTGTTCTTAAAGCTCACCTTTCTTCCTTTGGAATCCGTGATATGGCCGTCGTCCAAAACCTGGAGCAGGATGTTGAACACATCCGGATGGGCCTTCTCCACTTCGTCAAACAGCACCACGGAATAAGGGTTCCTGCGCACCTTTTCGGAAAGCTGGCCGCCGTCGTCAAAGCCCACATAGCCCGGAGGGGATCCGATCAGCTTGGAAACGGAATGCCCTTCCATATATTCCGACATATCGATGCGGATCAGGGCGTTTTCCGATCCGAACATCGCTTCCGCAAGAGCCTTACTCAGCTCTGTCTTTCCCACACCGGTAGGGCCCAGAAAGAGGAAGGATCCAATCGGGCGCCTGGGATCCTGGAGACCGACCCGCCCCCTGCGCATGGCCCGTGCCACAGCGCTTACCGCCTCTTCCTGGCCGATAACCCGTTTGTGCAGGATTCCTTCCAGCTTCAGCAGACGCTCGCTTTCCTTCTCCTCCAGCTTGCTAACGGGGATTTTAGTCCACATAGCCACGACACCGGCGATGTCATTTTCCGTAACCGCTTCCCTTCTGGCCGCATTTTTCTTTTCCAGCCGTGCCTTTTTCTGGCTGAGCTTCTTCAGCAGGGCATCCTGCTCCCGCTTCCATTCTCCCGCCTGGGCAAAGGCTTCTATCCGGATGGCCCCTTCGATCTTCAGGTCCAGCTCCTTCACTTCTTCATTGAGCCTGCGCAGCTCTTCCGGGGGTTCCATATGCTGCAGACGCACGGCGGATGCCGCTTCGTCAATCAAATCTATCGCCTTATCCGGAAGCCTGCGGTCGTTTATATAACGGCTTGACAGTCGCACCGCGGCTTCTATGGCCTCCGGCAGGATTTTTACTTTATGGTGATCCTCATATCTGGGGGTAACCCCTTCCAGAATGCGGACAGCCTCTTCTTCCGTAGATTCTTCCACATTCACCGGCTGGAACCGGCGCTCCAGTGCGGCATCTTTTTCAATATATTTGCGGTATTCGGTAATCGTAGTGGCGCCGATCAGCTGAATCTCCCCTCTCGCCAGGGATGGCTTCAGAATATTGGAGGCATCTATCGCCCCTTCCGCCCCGCCCGCTCCGATAAGGGTATGCAGTTCGTCCAGAAACAGCAGGATATTGCCGTCATCGGTCACTTCCCGGATAACCTTCTTAATCCGCTCTTCAAATTCACCGCGGTACTTACTGCCTGCTATCATACCTGACAAATCCAGCATAAGCACCCGTTTATTCTTCACGGTATCGGGTACCTCGCCGGCTACGATTCTGGCGGCAAGCCCTTCCACAATAGCGGTTTTGCCTACGCCGGGTTCTCCTACCAGACAGGGGTTGTTCTTCGTCCTCCGGCTGAGGATTTGGATCACGCGGCTGATTTCCTCTTCCCTGCCGATAACCGGATCCAGCTTGCCGTCTCTGGCCAGGGCGGTCATATCCCGGCTGTACTGGTCAAGGGTAGGGGCTCCGCCCTTCTTTTTCTGTTTTTTCATCAGATCCTCTTTGTACAGCCCGGGCTCCTGTCCCATAGCCGCCAGTGTATCCATATACAGCTTCTGCGGCTGAAGCCCGCAGGTATTCAGTAATCTTACGGCCACATTCTCCCCTTCTTTTAAGAGGGAAAGCAGAATATGCTCCGTCCCGGTGAGAGGGGAGCGGAACCTGGCGGCCTGTCTGTGGCTCTCTTCCAGAATAGACATGGCCCGGGGGGAATATCCGTCCCGTTCCTTTACCGGCGTCTCCGATACAGGCGCAATCAAATCTTCAATCATTTCACGGATTTCCAATTCATTGGCCCCGTTCTCTATCAGCACTCTGGCAGCAACGCCGGTACCTTCCTCCAGAAGCCCCAAAAGAATATGCTCTGTCCCCACATAATTCTGTTTCAGCTTCCTGGCGGCCTTCTCAGCCAGTATAAGGGCCGTTCTGGCCTTATCCGTATACTGTGACTGCATTATTCCAGTCCTCCATATTCTTCATAGATTTCATCAATTAAAGCATGCACTTCTTCCCGGGAAATATTCTTACAGCTTGCCTTTGCCAGCAAAACCCGTAGTTCCTCCCGGACATCCAGCAAAGCCTGCTTGGTTCCCTCGTCAACAGCGATTACCGCGCCTTTTCTTCTGTCTACCTTTACATAGCCTTCCTGCTTCAGCACGGTGTACGCCTTATTCACCGTATGCATATTAATGCCGATGGTGTCAGCAAGCTGTCTCACACTGGGAAGCACATCTCCCTCATGAAAACGGTTGGTAGCGATCCCCAGAATAATCTGGTTCCTCAGCTGAATATATAATGCCTCATCACTGCTGAAATCAATCTCTATAAACATATCCAATACGCATCGCTCTTCTTTCTGTGTTTCTTTTGTTATATTTATAGTATAACAGTGAGCACATCCTGTCAACCGCTTTTCCCATTCAGCCAACCCTCTGCGTCCTGTAGGATACCGGGCGGATGTCATGGGACGCAGAGGGTTGGTAGCTGAATAAAGATTATGGGAAAAAGCCGCTGCAGTCCATCCCCAGCGGCTTTCTTGTTTTTCTGAGGCTGTCTACCGACAGCCGGTTTTTATTTTAAATCAAGGAATTCAAAGTCCAAATCGTCGTCATCGTCTATATCAAGGAAATTTCGCGGCTTATAATTCTGGGATTTTCTGCCTTTTCCGGTAGAACGGGAACTTCTTCTGGGAGGTTCGTCATACTCTTCTTCACGGGAGTACCTGTCGTCCTCATCCTCTTCTTCCTCGTCGTCTTCGTCGTCGTCATCCTCTTCATAATATCTGCTGCTTCTCCGGGCCGGCTTCTTCTTATTGTTCCGGCCTCCCCTGCCGCCTCTTCTGCTGCGTCTGGGAACATAGTCGTCTTCGTCATCCTCGTCGTCCATGTCCTCATCGTCTTCGTCGTCGTCATCCATATCTTCGTCGTCTTCGTCTTCGTCATCCTCATCGCCGTACTCGTCATAGCCGTCTTCGTACGCCGCTTTCAGCTTAAAGATCATGACAGTTACCACAATAACCAGAAGCCCGATAATCACTGCCAGAATGATGATGATAAGACGGAGGCTGCCCGTCTGCTTTTCCATGGTGTCAATATTGGTTTCATTGGTCTGGGCCGCACCTAGCAGATCGGAAATTTTATATCTGGTACCTTTCACATTATCATTTAAATACCAGTCATTATTTCCCATACCGTCATCCGCATAGCTCACATCGTAATCGTTGGTTGACGGCGCCGTATCCGAGGGTTCTTCCGCAGGCGTTTCCTCCGGAACTTCGGCCGGTGCCTCCGGCTGCGCGGTTTCGGTTACCTCCAGCGTATCCTCACGGACATAACCGTTAATCGCTTTCCCATCCTTTTCTCCTGTTATCTGATACCAGACTTTTCCGTCGCTTCCCGTAGTTTCCCCGGTAACATCCATAACATCGCCGGAAGCGAGGCTTCCCACTACACTGGAGCTGGTTGAGGCTTCGGAACGAACACGGGCACTGGCAGCAATAATCTTGATTTTGGATGCCGTGGATCCGTTTATACCTTCCGCAGCGTTTTCATTGATGATATTATTCACTTCATCATCCAATTCTCCTCCTGCGTCTTCCGCTCCCCCTGCATCTTCATTCCCCTCACTGCTGTTTCCCTGGCTCCCCTGACTTCCCAGCGTATTTGCCGCATAGCCTGTCAGAGCTGTCTGCCCCGGAACTGCAGCACAAAACAGTATCGCTGCCAAAACTGCCGTCATCCGAAGCAAAAATCCTGTACTTATCTTTTTTATCCTGTTCATGTTCCTGACCCCTTTACCTTTTGTGGTTACGCCTCATCTATAGCTTTACCGATATCCGTACGCATATACTTATTGGCAAAGTCTACCCAGCCGGCCGCTTCATATGCATTGGCCCTGGCTGTTTTCAGATCGTCTCCCGTAGCTGTAATCCCCAGGACCCTGCCGCCGTTTGTCACAATGTTTCCCTGGCTGTCAAATTTGGTTCCGGCATGGAAGCAATAATAGCCGCCGGCATCCCGGAATTTCTCCAGACCGCTGATGACCAGCCCCTTGTCATATTTCACAGGATATCCCTGGGAAGCGAGCACCACGCATACCGCCGCATTGTCTTCAAACTGAAGCTCCGTTTTATCCAGGGTACCGTCTATGCATGCTTCTATCACATCCACAATATCGTTTTTCATCCGCGGAAGCACCACCTGCGCTTCCGGATCCCCGAATCTGGCATTATATTCCAGTACTCTGGGGCCTTTATCCGTCAGCATCAAACCGAAGAAAATAATTCCCTTGAACGCTCTTCCTTCGTTTGCCATGGCATCCACAGTGGGCTGGTATATATATTGTTTACAGAAATCGTCCACTTCTTTCGTATAAAAAGGGGACGGGGAAAAAGTTCCCATTCCGCCGGTATTCAAACCCTTATCTCCGTCGCAGGCCCGTTTATGGTCCTGGGCGGATGTCATAATGCGGATGGTTTTACCATCCACAAAGGAAAGTACGGACACTTCCCTTCCGGTCATAAATTCTTCCACTACCATACGGTTTCCCGCAGAACCAAACTGCTTATCCAGCATAATGCTTTTCATGCCTTCCAGCGCTTCGTCCTTCGAATTGCAGATGAGGACGCCTTTGCCTAAAGCAAGGCCGTCCGCCTTGAGCACAACAGGATATTCCGTCTGTTCCAGATAGGCCGCCGCCTGTTCGGCATCATCAAAGGTTTCATACGCCGCAGTGGGGATGTTATATTTTTTCATCAAATCCTTGGAAAAAGCTTTGCTTCCTTCCAGAATAGCCGCATTTTTCCTGGGGCCGAACACACGCAGCCCCGCCGCCTCCAGGACATCCACTATCCCGGCCGCCAGAGGATCATCCGGCCCTACGATGACCAGATCCACCTCTTTTTCTTTAGCAAAAGATGCTATTTTATCAAATTCATCCACGCCTATGGGTACACATTCTGCCACCTGGGCAATCCCGGCATTTCCCGGTGCACAATATATGGTATCTGCTTTCGGGCTTTTCGCCACGGCCGCAGCAATGGCATGCTCCCGGCCGCCGCCGCCTACAATCAGAATTTTCATTTGTATCTCACCTTTCCGTCTGTTACGCTGACTTTCCCGTTGGCAATCAAATCGATCGCCCGGGGAAGGAGCTGCCATTCCGCTTCCTCCATAACACGCCGCTGCAGGCTCTCCGGGGTATCATCCTCGTTTACCTCCACGCTTTTCTGAAGGAGAATCGGCCCGGTATCCGTCCCTTCGTCCACAAAATGCACGGTGGCTCCCGTCACCTTCACGCCTCTGGCAAGCACCGCTTCATGAACCTTCAGCCCATAAAACCCGACGCCGCAGAAGGAAGGGATTAAAGACGGGTGGATATTGATGATACGGTTCCGGTACTTCTCTATCATAGCCGCCGGTATCGTCACCAGAAAACCGGCGAGCACAATCAAATCCGGCAGACAGGAATCCACTTTATCGAGAAACGCCCGGTTAAACGCCGCCCTGTCCGGGAAATCTTTGGGAGACAGGCAGATGGCTTCTATTCCGCTCTGTCTGGCTCTGGTAAGCGCATACGCATTTTTATTGTTGCTGATAACTCCTGCGATTTCCGTGTTGGTTATGCGGCCATCCCCAATGGCATCGATAACCGCCTGAAGATTGGTGCCTCCGCCGGATACACATACCAGAATTCTCAGCATAACTCGACTCCTTTTTCCCCGGCCTTCACTTCCCCCAGGATTACCGGTGTTTCTCCCGCTTCCCGGATCGCTGCCGCCGCGGCATCCGCCTGGGCAGAGTCCACAGCCAGGATCATGCCGATACCCATATTATATGTATTATACATCATCTGCTCATCAATATTTCCTTTTTGGGCAAGAAGCCTGAAAATGGCAGGAACCTCATAACTGTCCTTCTTAACCACCGCGCACATACCTTCCGGAAGCATACGGGGAATATTCTCATAAAATCCGCCGCCCGTAATATGGCTGCAGGCTTTAATGGTAACGCCTGCAGCTTTTACAGCCTTCAGCGCCTTCACATAAATCTTGGTAGGGGCGATCAACGCTTCGCCCAGTGTTGTCCCCAGCTCCTCATAATAAGTATCCAGGGATTCCTTTGTCATTTCAAAAACCTTTCTTACCAACGAAAAACCGTTGCTGTGAACCCCGGAGCTTGCCATACCGACAAGTACATCTCCCGGCTTCAGGTTCTCTCCGGTAATCAGCTTCTTTTCATCAACAATGCCCACGGCGAAACCGGCCAGATCGTATTCCTCTTCCGGATAAAAGCCGGGCATTTCCGCAGTCTCGCCGCCAATCAGGGCAGCACCCGCCTGCTTACAGCCATCCGCCACCCCTTTTACAATCGTGGCGATTTTCTCAGGATAGTTCTTTCCGCATGCAATGTAGTCCAGGAAAAACAGCGGTTCACCCCCCGCGCAGGCAATATCGTTCACACACATAGCCACGCAGTCGATTCCCACCGTATCATGCTTATCAAGCAGAAACGCAAGCTTCAGCTTCGTTCCCACGCCGTCCGTTCCGGAAACCAGAGTAGGCTTTTCCATCCCCTGAAAGCTTTCCAGGGAAAAAGCCCCTGAAAATCCGCCAAGGCCGCCCAGCACTTCGGGGCGCATGGTCTCCTTCACATATTTTTTCATAAGTTCTACCGATTTATACCCTGCTTCAATATCTACACCAGCGTTCTTATAATCCATCGTATCCTCCGTTATATAGGAAGCCCGTCAGGTATCCTGCACCTTCCGGGTTCCATCGTTTTATCTTTATAGGAAAAGCTCCGCTTCCACAGCTTTGATGCCATTCGGCACGGCTGCTTCCATGCATGGTGTTACCCGGTAAACCGGGCATGGAAGTTTACTTACTGTAATTCTTATAACCAACTTCCTGAAGATGCGCATCTTTCTTCTGCACGCTCTCCTTAAGACCCTGGGAATAATTCTTCAATTTCTCCAAAAGCACGGCATCCGATGTGGCAAGGATCTTTGCAGCAAGAAGCCCCGCATTCGCGCCTCCGTTAATCGCCACCGTAGCTACCGGAATCCCGCTGGGCATCTGAACGATGGAATATAGGGAATCCCTTCCGCCAAGAGAAGTCGTATGCATAGGAATACCAATAACCGGCATAGGGAAAATTGCAGCACACATACCCGGAAGATGCGCAGCCATACCTGCACCCGCTATGATTACCTTGAACCCCTTTGCTTCCGCGCTCTTCGCATATTCAAAGAACAAATCCGGTTCCCTGTGGGCCGAAATAATCTTCATCTCATAAGAAATCCCCAGCTCCTCCAGAATATCCGCCGCCTTTGCCATAACAGGCATATCGGAATCACTTCCCATTACAATACCAACCTGTGCCATTGGTTCTCCTCCTTTATCCTCATGGACCTGACCCTGAGCCCCGCCAAACAAGCAAAAGCCCAACAAAATCAAGCCGGTAATATTTCAATCTACAGTGTACTAAACTTTTTCCCGATATGCAACATCAACCACCCCGAATTAATAAAAAATTCAACTTTTCAATTTTTTCACCCAAGAGGGATACTTTTTTGAGAGAGAATGGATTATAATGTTGTTACCAACGAGCAGCAACCTCCCTAAAAGGAAAAACAGAATGGGAAACAGACGGCAGCCCCACCGCCGCCTGCTTCCCAGGCTGCTTTTCCTTTTAGGGAGGCTTGGGGCGACTGCCCCAAGCCCTGAAGCCCTGCGGGCTTCAGGGTTCTGCGGCCTTCAGGGTTCTGCGGCCTTCAGGGTTCAACGTCCTTCCGTTTTTTACGCCCCTCCCTTATGCCCCGACATCCCTTCCACCACCCCTAACACAAGGAGCTGATTCACCACCATGTGCCAAATACAATATGACATCACCTACGACGACCTGAATCCAACATTCCTCTTCACCTGCCAGCTGTCCCGAAAGGAACCCGAACGCCCCCACAGCCACGACTTCATAGAAATCGCCCTGATCCTGTCCGGTGAGGGTCATTTTATGCTGGACGGAAAATGGTATCCCGTCAAAAAAGGCGACGTCCTCCTCATCAACCCCGGCATCCAGCACCACTGCACCTATGCCGCTCCCGATGCCCCCCTTGAAGAATTCTACGTAGCCTTTACCGACATCCACATCCGCGACATGGAGGCCAACCAAATCCTCTTCCCCGGCCACGAATGCCTCATCCGCCCCGGGGAAAAGACATTTGTCACCCTCTCCCGCCTCTGCTCCCTCATCAAAACAGAGAGCACAAGCTGCCAGCCGGGACGCTACTTCATGCTAAAAGCCTACGTCACCCAGATGATCCTCCTCCTCTACCGCGAGCAGGTTGTTGCCCCCATAAGCATTGAAGAAGGCTATGAATTTGAATCCACCAACAAAAAATACGTAGTCGAACAAATCATCGACTATCTGGACTGCCATTACAACGAAAAAATATCCCTTGACCAGATAGCCCGCAACATGTACCTCAGCCCCTTTTACATATCCAAAATATTTAAAAGCGAGACCGGCGACACCCCCATCAACCACCTCATAAAGGTGAGAATGGAAAAAGCCAGACTTCTTCTTGACAAACAAAAGGATGCCAGCATCCAGGACATTGCCCTGTGCGTGGGATACGACGATGCCTACCACTTCAGCAAACTATTTAAAAAACACTTTGGGGAGTCCCCCTCTAAATATAGGAAGAAACAGAATTAGAAACAGACCGAGGGGCCAGGATTTCAAAAAATCCTGGCCGGATGGAGTACTGGCATAGAATAATCGGAAATAATTCCCATACTACATTTACAGTCCCCCCGGCAACTGCTATAATAAAGAAACACCGGCTGCCGGAACTATGTGTAAGTTCCTGCCCGCCACAAAAAGCCATACCAATCAGCATTTTCTTTTAATTGCCATTTCAAATTCTCAGTCCGTATCGGACAATGATTCAATCCCTGTTTACAGAAAACAAATTCTATAGACCAAACACAAAAGAACTATAAAATATAACAGATTAAAAAGGTAAGATGCGGTTGTCCGGTGTCGTTTTATCAGTTATAATTATATGAAAGGCAGGATTTTACACATGGCTTACAGAACAGGAGGCTGTGTGAAAAAACGCACGAAAAAGGGAAGTAAAGAACAAACAGTAAACAACCCGGCCGTCAAAAGCCCCATTCACCATGAAGATTTGGCACTGAAAACAGCGGCCCAATATTTTGGCGAAGAATTGATGCCGCTGCTGGGCATCCAGGGTATTGCCAGTTATATTGCCCCTACGGAGACAGTAAAGCTGGAAGCACGGCAAATGTATCAGGATTTTAACTACGTAAGGACGGACGGCGTCTGGATTCATCTGGAATTTGAAAGCGATTCCATTACCAACGAAGATCTGAAACGATTCCGGGAGTATGAGGCAGCTACCAGCCGGATCCATCACACAGAAGTGATCACCTATGTAATCTGTTCCGCAAAGGTAAAGCGCCCGAAAACAATACTGAAAGAAGGAATTAATGTTTACCAGGTTAAGGCGGTACGGCTGAGGGGGAAAAACGCGGATCAACTTTTTAAGCGTCTGAAAGAAAACGCAGAGCAGGGGCTGAAACCCGCAAAAGCAGATCTCGTTTCACTGCTGCTCACGCCGCTGATGTCAGGCCGTCTGCGGATCGAAGAACGCATACGAAAAAGCCTGATTATCCTTCAAAATTCCAGGGAAACAATAACCGAAATGGAATTAGAAAAAATGCAGGCGGTTTTGTATACCCTGGCAGACAAATTTTTAAACAAAACGGAATTAAACAGAATAAAGGAGATGATAGCAATGACAAAATTAGGAGAAATGCTGGTAGCGGACGGAATCGAAAAAGGAATCGAAAAAGGAATCGTCGAGACCTGCCGGGAACTGGGCGTCAGCTTTGAAGAGACTGCAGAAAAGATAAAACAACGGTTTTGCATCAGTGAGAATGAAGCCATGGAAATTGTACGGAAATATTGGCTTTGACAAATATAGGATGTATTCTGCTTCAGGCAAAGCGGTGTACGTCAGGTGCAGACTTCCTGTTACCGATTTATTTTACACACCCGGGAAGCATTTCCATCCTCAAATCCTCACGGCTTTGTCAGCGGAAAGTACTAAATCAGCCCCCCGCCGCCGCCAGCGGATCACCCGGTTAGAAACGTCGTGATTGCAACGAACCAAGGTTCATGGGTATGTGGTCTGTCACATACCCCAATATCCCCCAGCACCAAAATAATACAAAAACAAAACAAGATTATACATTTTATTTTCCTCCCAATCCCCTAATATAGAAAGGAACTTAATAATTACCAAATTTTTATATCATCCGGGAGGGGATATCCAAATGACACCAATGAAATGGTTCTATTCCTTTATCAAGCCTTACCGAAAGCGGCTCTTTCTGGGATTGTTTCTCGTAACATTTCTGGCAGGGCTTGCCATCATTAATCCTATCGTCAGCGGAAAGGTCGTAGACGATGTTATCAGCGGCGGACAGTACGACAAGCTTCCCGTACTGGTACTCATACTGCTTCTGGTAACTGCAATACGAAGTGTTCTCCGCTTCATGGTTCCTTACAATTTCGAAATCTGTTCCCAGGGTGTACTTTATAAAATGAGAGATGCGGTGTACCGCAAGCTTTTAATGGAGGATTTTGCCTTCTATAACCGTAACCGCACCGGTGACCTTATGAGCCGCCAGACGGGTGATATGGATGCCATCCGTCACTTTGTGGCTAATGTCATATCTTAGGTCAGTTTACAAGGAACTACACGCAGACCGGAACGGGCTGCTAACAACAAACGGCGATATGCTCCCTGCAAAGGGTGAGCATATCGCCGTTTTGTTGTTGGGGTTTCCAAAGGGGCTTGCCCCCTTTGGCACACGACTTTGCGCAGCAAAGTGTAGTGTGTTATACGCTCTGTCTGCGTTTCCGTGAAAACGCTGTTGCCAACCGGGAGGGCAAGGGCGTTTGAAGCGGCAGGAAAACAGGGCTGTGCTTGCGTGGCTGGAAAGCCGCAAGTGCAGGACTGCTTTCATCAGCAGACAGGGCGTATATGAAAACTCCCGTCTTTCGTCCAACGTCCAAAGTTCGGGCCAACTTGGCCCGATGTGGCCACACATTGAGAAATAGCAGAACGCCCAGCAATCATCAAGGCTGTAATGAACGGCTGCGCCGGCCTTGACGATTACCGCTCGTTCTGCGTGGTGGTAGACAAGGCGGGCAATCCCATTCTGTGCTTGCCGCCTATCATTTATTTTTGGTGGGGTTCGTCTTTTCAATATGGAAATGGGCGGGTAAGCCACAAGGGGGCTTTCCCGCCTTGATTGCCAAAAAGCAAAGGTCGTCGAGGCTGTCAACGGCGGCGCATTTATTCGCCGTTCATCTTGACCGTTGACTGGCTTGGCTGGCTTTGCTATCTCCCTAACAACCTAAATATTTATTATCCTCTGCTCATTCCGTGTGGAAATATTTCATCAACTTCGCCTTCTCCAACAATATTTCCACCCTCCATGATAAAGAATGCTGTACCTTTGGTTAACTTATCATAACCAACGCCCTCATATATAGGCAGTACAGACGCTAGCACATTTGTGTCAAAAGCAACAAGATCAGGGCCATCTATAAAATTAACTCCTAAGTATTCGCTATCTCCTTTTACGACAAAATGGGGGTAGTATTTTTCGTTGGTAAGAATGGGAGGATGCTTTCTTTTACTCGAATAAAAATTAACTGACACATAAAGTGTATAATTTAAATCCATATACATAAGACCTCCTAATTGCTAATTTCCAACACACTATTTTCTCTTTCTCCCCCGTTGGGGATTGGGATTTTTCAACAAGTCGGATTTCTCCGCAATCTTTTTGAACCACTCTTTTTCATCATCTGTCAGCTTGGCATAATTTAATCGGAGAGCCTTGCAGATAAACATCATCGCCGCCCCGTCCGGGTCTGCGCCGGGGGCGGCAGCTTGCTCCGCAAACTCCATAAGCTGCTCCGCCGGATTGTCCGCCGGAACGCTGAAAAAATCATCCTTGTGGACTTCACGCAGGGCAAGGGCAAGTTCGTCCATATCCTGCTGTATTACATAGCGGCAATAGCGTTCCTCGTCCAGATGGGCGGCGGTAAGCTGGCGCAAATGTGTGTCGCTTTCGCCGGGGCTGCGCCGCTTGATGACAGCCGCCCTTGCTGCGTCCACCAGAGCGTTTGCGCTCTGCACCTGCTTGACCGCTGTGCCGTTCACATAGATTTCAAGGTCGGCCATCAGCCGGGGAAAATCCGGGTGCGCTGTCAACTCACACAAGAGGGAATTGTCCACCCGCCCACTTTTTAATAATGCAATCATATCATCACTCAAACGCAGGTCTGCAAGGTCGCCGTTTGGGTGATTTTTTGTTTCGGTCAGCCCCAGCAGGTAATCGGCGGTCACGCCGTAAAACTTCGCCAGCTTGATAATGG
>ENA-OXIZ01000255-OXIZ01000255.1-human-gut-metagenome-genome-assembly--contig:-NODE-255-length-24480-cov-8.441064_pt1 | contig 24480 bp, 20 predicted proteins | sample MGYA00249821_ERZ652368 | MGnify/ENA primary metagenome ERZ652368 (study PRJEB26925, sample SAMN05826654) | human gut metagenome | biome: ENVO:2100002; feature: ENVO:00000062; material: ENVO:00002003...
TTCACTCCATGCTGAACCGTATGGTGGAACTGGCTGACCAGTCTGCTAACGGTACCTATGACAATGAAACAGACCGTGCAAACCTGCAGAAAGAAGTGCAGTCCCTGAAGGATGAAATCGACCGTATTTCCGAGGGTACTAATTTCAACGGAATCAACCTGCTGGATGGTTCTCTGGAAGGCGGATCCAATGGAGCAAACGGTATTGTCGGCGGTGTCATTGCCAACTTTAAACCGGCGTCTACCGCTGCTATAACCGGTATTGATGCTTCTGCTGCAGGCGCCATTGATTACACCAAAAAAGATGTCATAACAGTAGATGGCGTAAATGTTGAGGTAGACTGGTCCACATTAACTGCTGAAGAAAAATCGGCATTGGAAATTGATTGGACAGGCAATAGTTCTGATGCGGTATCCAAGAAAGCTGCATCTATAATTCAAAACAAAATTAATGAGTCCATTTCAAAGACAAATGCACAGAATGGTACTAATGTTGCAAATGTAAAAGTGGAAGCACAAACTGGTGGTAAGACCTTCAAGATTACCAGTGGAATGGAAAATAACGGAGCTTCTGAAATTGTTGTCACGGGAGACCCCACAACTGACAAGTCTGTATTAGGCTCTCTCGGAGCACAGGATGCATCTGCAACCAAGGCTTCCGCTACCCATACATTAAAGATCACCCCCACAGACGGAAACGGAAAATTCAATATGACCCTTAACGGGGAATCTATTGAAATTGATTTGACCGCATTAGCTGCCGGTGATGATGGCAATGCTATTGCCACAAAATTGAATGCAGCTATCCAGACAGCATTAGGCAACTATGATACAGCAAAAGGAACCACCGGTACTGATGACGCAGTAGCTGGAAAAATTTCTGTTTCCTTCAATAAGAGCGGACAGCTTGAAATTAATAACAGCACAGATATCAAGATCGGATTTGAAGACAAAGATGGCGGAACCGCTGCAAAGACTCTGGGAATTTCAGCACAGGGCAAAGCAATATACGGCGGCGGCCTGACCCTTCAGATTGGTGATACCTCTGCAGATTTCAATCAGCTGACCGTATCGGTAAGCGCTATGGACAGCAACTCCCTCGGAATTGCTGGTGTTGATATCAGCACACAGTCCGGTGCAAAAGCCGCAGTGGATCTGATTAAATCCGCTATTGATAAAGTATCTTCCACCCGTGGTGATCTGGGCGCTATCCAGAACCGTCTGGAGCATACCATCAACAACCTGAGTGTAACAACCGAGAATATGACAGCTGCAGAAAGCCGTATCCGTGACGTTGACATGGCAGATGAAATGATGGCTTACACCAAGAACAATATTCTGGTTCAGGCTTCTCAGGCCATGCTTGCTCAGGCAAATCAGGTACCGCAGGGCGTGCTTCAGTTATTACAGTAATATACCCAATCGGTAGTCTGAATATAGTTTATTAAGAGTACGGCCCCTCTGAATGATTTCAGAGGGGTCATTTTTATTATGGGCCGGATAGACCCAGTTGCATACGTTTCCGTTATTTTGTTCATGTTGAAAGATACAAGCCATTTTTGCGGGTATGTAAATGCCCTAAATGTCTACATATCCTGTTTGAAATTAAAAGAAGCCACGGCGCAATTACCGTGACTTCATTAATTTTGAAGCGTTATTGTAGCAGGCGTTTATCCGTCTACCCGTTTCAGTAGTCGTATACATAGATATGACAAATAGGGCGATACCGTTTTCTTTTGCCCAAAATCCCAACCTTTGAATTTTTGGTAGACCGATTCGGGAATAAACATACCGTCTGCGTTCTGTTTCCCTTGTATCAAATCTATCATTTCGCAAAATCGTGAATCAGTTTTTACAAAATCAAACTTGCTTAATAAGTCGGCAACACTCACAATGTCATACCACATGGCGGGTGCTTTCAGTTTGCGGAAGTCTGTACCCATATAAAACATATACGGATGCTGTTCAAGGCTGTTTTCCCATAGAGATAGTATAACCTCTATCCCGCCCTTTGCAACATCGCTGTTTCGACATTCCTCAATCTCGTATAATAGTTTTAACATGATAAGCGTTGCAAACGGGCAACAATCGTTTTTCCGTCCGGGGCCTCTGAATGTTCCGTGTTCTTCCGATACCGAACAGGGAAAACCTTGTTCTCTGTATAGGCTTAACAGGTGTTCCACGCCTTGCTTGATATGTTGCTGATAATCAATCTTGGCTTTTACTAATGCCATAAGTAATAAAGGCGCGTCACATAAGCACCAGCCGAAAACATCTTCGCCCTTGCCGCCGTAGTGCGGCGGTATGTTTGTCATTGACTGATATACTCCGTTCTTGTCTTTGTGGCTCATTATCTGCTTAACTGCGCTTTCAATTTCGGGTATATCCGTTTCAAGCCCAATATCAAGAAGGAATAACAGTTTGTGTATTGATAAATCGGGGTCTTTATGATTGCTAACTATTGCATTGTGGAAATTGGCAATATCGTTAAGGTATGAGAGGATTTTTCTGTCTTTCAATACTTCATTTTTCAAGTCTAATAAATCCTCTCTGCTTTCATTGAGAAGATTTATTCTGATTGCGTATTGTAGCCACGGCTCACTTATTGATAAGAGTTGTTCAAGCATAAGATAACCTCGATGTAAAATGCGACTTTATCACAACATATTTTACCATAATTTACGGTATAAATCCAGTTCTTATCCTGTTCTCCGTTTCCGACAGCGAAATGGCAACGGCAAAAATCCAGACGGTCAAGGGTTTAAGGGTGGAGATTTTTTCGCGCCCTTTGCAAAAAAATACTACTCGTCCTTGACGGTCTGGATAGTCGGAACGGACGTAGAACGAGGATTTTTTTCAGCGGGAAGTATTCCTCTGCGTACTTTTGCGATAGCTGTTCATAGCGATCCGGCTCGATGGCTCCGAGGGCGTTGTCCTCATACAGCTTATCCATTACCTTTTCAATTTGTTCCAGCCAGTGCGTTATCTGTGGGATACGTTTCTGCTGTTTCTTCATTTCGTCCTCTGTCCTTTGGCAAGGCTGTTTTTCACCAACGCTTCAAACCCGGCTCTGTCGGCTAAGGAATACTTTGCTATCTTCCGTAAAACTTCCGCTATGTTCTGCATGACAATATCCACATTAACGCGGTGCGGTGAATGACATTTAGGGTGTCTGGCTTTGCCCTTGGCGTATTCACTACATCTTGCTGATGTCCCTTGCGTACCACTCTGACATTAGTCGCCCCATATGCAGTTGTTTTGTGGATAGTCATTTATTTTCCTTCCTCTAAGTCAAAGTGTTTTGCTAAAATCGACAGCATTTCTTCTCGTGTGTCGGTATCAAAATCGGAGCGAGTATATGAGAAGAATCCAGTATGCTCCCAGTCGATCTCTACTGGAGGATGATATAGCGCCCATGAATTAAAGTTCCTTAAAGTAGCTTCTGGATCGGGGCATTTTTTGATCTGATCCATCATAAATTTTTTGTCGGGGTCGTCTCGATCAAAGAATCGGGTGGCACATATATCCGCTGGATCACAGAGGAGGATAGCAACACGATTATAGGACGAGATCTCACGCAATACGTCGGGAGGAATATTTGTATCAACAACAACTTTTCTTCCGGATGCCGCCAGTTTTATCAACTCCAAAATCTCAATTTCTACACATTCATTGGAGACTTGATTATACCAGTTCCAATGTTCTTCCGGGGTCATATTTAACCATTCCTGCCAACCACTCATGGTATCAAAATAGCATAGTCCTGGTTGCTTCCAACGGGAAAGTTTATTTTGAGGAAATACATCATGGTAGTTTTCGCCGCAATGAATCATATCATATCGTTCAGCTAACATCTTGACCATTGTAGATTTACCCGCATAACTATGCCCGTTTATAAAGTAAACATTTTGTAAATAATGCTTTATTAGATTGTCGCTTAATTGTATTTTCATCTTTTCTCCAATCTGAAAGCTTCTCGCAAACTCTGCAAAAGCACGAATACGGGGCTTATCGAGCATACATCCGGTGCAAGGAAATTCAGAACATTTCCAACAACCGTTCAACCCTTTTAGTATACAACAGTTATAGTTTTTGCACCAGCCGTAGCTTTCATTATTGTGCCGCCTCCCATTCTGCTGTGCACAGTCTGACTGGTTGCTGACGCTTGGTACGATCATCACTCACAGCTCTCGTGGCAATCTCAAACAACTTGTCGCTGAGCTGCCATTTATCTCGTGCGCGATTATACCCGTCAAAGAGCGCAAAAGCGGTAGCACCAAGGGTATATACGTTCGTAATTTCATCAATATCGGCTCCGAGCTGATATTCCACCGGGGATTGGAAGCGAGAGCTGCCCGAACGGAATCGCCCAATATACAGACGAGCATGCTTTATCGAAAGTTGGGGGCGAGGCATTGAGAAAATCTGCTCCGCTTGTAAAAATGACGGTGTGCCGCAGCCTACCTACACCGTCAATCCCGGCGATATTATGATAGAGTTTACAGCACCGGAGGATCGAGTTATTCGTTCCGGCAAGGTGACTGCTAGAGTGCCTGTAAAGGTGACTGATCCGGTGACTGATAACGAGCGTGATTTATTGTTGCTTCTTGCAGAAGATCCCGGCTACACAATGCCGAAACTTTCTGAGAAAATGGGCATCAGCAGGAAAACGGTGGCACAAAGGTTGAAGCAGCTTAAAGAAAAAGGCATTATCAATTGTACCGACGCACCCATTCTATCTGGTCAGCCGCTTTCAGCGCCTCAGTCACACCCTCCTGCTTCGCCATAGCAGATACAATAATTTCCATCCGCTCGTTGCAGGACTGGTCAATTTCAGCCAGGTGCTTGAACAAAGTGCCTGATGTTTGGTGTAAAGCACCTTGTGGTGTTCCTTCAGATAGCGCCTGCGCATGCGCCCATATTTACCGAGCTAGTAATCGCCGGTATCCGGCAGGACAAGGTTGGGAATGAGGTAATCACTCTCCTGGCGGTATGTGCCGCCCATTTCCTCAAATAATGGGAAGGGAGATCAGGATGCCGCAGGGCACAAAGAGCCGTCTGCCCTGTTGCAAAAAACCTAACCCTCTCCCCCACACAGAAACCCCTCCGGAAAGCTTTCACTTCCCGGAGGGGTTTCTGTTCTCTCTATACTTCATTACAATTAGGGGGCATTTTTACATAGAACGGAGTTTGAATTTTCCTACCAGAGACTTAAGCATCTGGGCCTGGCCGGAAAGCTCTTCGCTCGCTGCGGCACTCTCCTCTGCCGTAGCAGAATTAGACTGTACCACACCGGATATCTGTTCAATACCGGTTGTCACCTGGGAAATGGCATTTGCCTGTTCTTTGGCGTCTTCCGATATCTTTCCTACCGTAACGGACACAGATTTTGCCACATCCACGATTTCCACTAAGGAACCGGCTGTTTCATTTGCATAGCCGAAGCCTTTTTCCACCGCCTGGACCGTTCCGGCAATCAGGGCCGCCGTATTCTTAGAAGCTTCCGCTGATTTGCTGGCAAGGTTCCTGACTTCGTCCGCAACAACGGCAAAGCCTTTTCCGGCTGTTCCGGCTCTGGCGGCCTCTACGGCGGCATTCAGTGCCAGGATATTCGTCTGGAAAGCGATATCCTCTATCGTTTTAATGATTTTACTGATTTCCACTGATTTAGAACGGATCTCTTCCATAGCGGAAAGCATATCTTTCATCTGCCGGTCACAGGCCTGGACCCTGCTGCCCGCTATCTGGACCTGTTTATCCGCATCCAGCGTGCTCGCGGCTGTATTCGTGGAATATCTGGAAATGTCATTGATAGTAGCGGCCAGCTCTTCCACGGAGGAAGCCTGTTCCGTTGCGCCTCTGGATAACACCTGGGCGCCGTCCGCCACCTGGGAAGCTCCGCTTGCCACCTGCTCGGAGGCAATATTTATCTGATGCATGGTGCTGTTCAATTTGTTAAGAATCTCATTAATAGCTACGGCTATGGGCTGGAAATCCCCAATATACAGTTCATTTTTCTCAATTTTCAAATCCAGGTTTCCGGATGCCAGCGCCGTAAGCCCATTGGAAAGATCCAGCACAAGCCCCTTCAGGGATTCCACAATGCGCTTTGTGGCATCCGAAAGCTGCCCCGTTTCATCCTTTGCAAGGATTTCCTCTACCTCTGACTCCAAATCCCCCTGGGCAAGCCGGTTCAGGCGATCCGCACATATCCGGATAGGCCTGCCGATACCGTTTGCAAGAAATAGTGCCAGGAAAAAAGCGGCAATAAGTGCCACAACCACCAGCATAGCAATGATAAATATCCCGGTATAGGTAGCATTCATAAAATCTATTTTCGGAGCGTTTACCGCAATACTCCATCCATCTGTTCCGGGTACAGGCGCATAAGCCATCACCTTTCTTACCCCGTCATAGTCATATTCCCCTGCCCCGCTTTCTCCGTTTACCATTTTCTGTTCCAGTTCGGCCAGAGGCTGCAGCGACGGATCCTTTTGTGCATCCCGGGTGGTATTTTCCCGTCCGGTTACATTAGAGGTATTGCTGTGGGCAATGGTATAGCCTTCTTTATCCAGAATATAAGCTTTACCGTTTTCGTTTACATTGATAGAGCCTGCAATATCGCATAAAAAGCCTTCCTTAGAGGTAAAGCAGACCACTCCGATTATCCGGGAATCCGGTACTCCGTTTTCCCACAAAGGCGCCGCCATCACAAGATACAGTTCCCCGTCCGTGGCCGGTGCAGCAACTGCCTTTCCCTGGAGCGCCTGCTGGAAGTATTCTTTATCGGAATAATCCTTACGGTCAAAAATACTGATTCCCTTCGTATCAAGGATATCTCCTTTGGAAAAATTACTGACACTCATGCTTTGTTCTATCAATTTCTGTTTTTCATTCACTCCTATGGATGGATCGGCAAGACTGTCCATATGGCCCGCCTCCGTTACCACATTCAGGCTGGCCTGCAGCTCCTGTTCCACCCTGTCGGCGGCAATACCTGCCGTTACCTTCATCAAATCCCGGAGTGTAGCCATGGTAGCCGAATAATTCTGCCAGATGCCAATCAAACCTACCACCAGGACAGATACGGTTACAGCCGATATCATAATTACCAGTATTTTATCCCTAATCCGTTTCATCTTAACTCCCTCTGCGCAACCTGCGCCTGTTTATAGCCGGAGCGGCAAAGCCCCTGTTCCTTCTGTCGTTTTACCGCCTATTCCGTTAATACTTATTGTCACTGCAGGTATTATACGTATCACGGGAATCGTAACTGTACGTATCGTAACTGGTCGGCTGCTGAGGCACACTATCGGCTGTCTGTGAAGCATAACTGTTCTCATATCCCGGTTCATAACCGGTTTCATAACCGGTTCCATAATCCGTTCCATATGCGGAACCATAATCCCCGGCCTGGCTGTAATCCGCGCCATATGCGGTATCCGTATCCCGAAGCCGGAAGCGGGTTACCAGATTTTTCAGGATCTGTGCCTGACCGGAAAGCTCCTCACTGGCTGCCGCACTTTCCTCCGCAGTGGCGGAGTTCGTCTGTACGACGCTGGAAATCTGGTCAACTCCCTGCGTTACCTGGCTGATTGACATGGCCTGGGAATTGGATGCCTCGGAAATCTTATCTATGGTATCCGTCAGGATTCTGGCTCCTTCCGCCGCATCCATCAGGGCTTTGGCCGTCTGATCCGCTATTCTGGTGCCGTTTTCAACCGACTTCAGGGAGGTTTCTATCAACGCTGCCGTACTCTTGGATGCATCTGCGGATTTACTTGCAAGATTCCGCACCTCATCCGCAACCACGGCAAAGCCCTTCCCCGCGCTGCCGGCACGGGCGGCTTCCACCGCTGCATTGAGGGCCAGGATATTGGTCTGGAACGCAATATCTTCAATGGCCTTGATAATTTTGCTGATTTCTTTGGAAGAACCGCTGATTTCCTGCATGGCATGGATCATCTCACGCATCTGCTCTGTGCTTTCTTCCATTCGGGATCCCGTCTGCGTGGCTTTTTTGCTGGCATCCAGGGCGTTATCCGCATTCTTCTTCACCTGTTCGGAAATCTCATTGATGGAGGCGGCAAGTTCCTCGATGGACGAGGCCTGTTCCGTAGCCCCCTGGGAAAGAGCCTGGGCGCCGGAAGATACCTGATCGCTTCCGCTGGCTACCTGCTCCGCCGACTGGTTTATCTGCTTGAGCGTATCACTCAGGTTATAGTTGATTTTTTTCATGGATTCCAGTATGGATTTGTAATCACCGACATATTTTTCTTCCATCGTGCTGGTGATATTAAAGTTCCCGTCCGCCATGGATCCTAATATATAATCCTCATCCTTTATAATCCCCTTCAGCACATCAGTCATATTGCGGATGCTTTCCGACAGGACTCCCAGTTCATCCCGGGAACGGTAGCCTATGGCAACATCCAGTTTACCTGACGCCACATCCTTCATGGCAGCTTCCAGCTCTCTGACAGGAAGCGTAATCCCCTTCGTAATATATGTAGATAAAATAACTGTGATAATGAGAGCGAACAGCGACATGACAATCATAGCCGCCATTATGATGTTTTTGGTAAAAATAGATGTATTATAATCATCGGCAGCCTGTCCGGAGGACAACGTATCCATCTGTTCCATCAACTCCTGCACCTGAAGCAGTATAGGCTGATACTGGCCGAAGAAAATTTCCTGCGCCTGTGTTTTTTTGTTCTGCGATGCCAGCTCCACAACCTGCAGCCTGTAGGTTTTTGCCTCCGACAGCAGCGTATATGCCTCATCAATGATGCCTTTTTCGCCCTGGTAGTTCTCCTGTAAAAAATCAAATCCCGTCATCAAATCGTTCATTTCGGTATCGACAGCGGACAGATATTCCTCTACCTTGTCCATATCTGTCTCCATAAGGCTATAGCTGATATTTTTAAGCGTCGCATCGATCTGCCTGCGCATTTCCGCCGTCTTAAGGGATACCGGATAGCCTGTCGTGTAGAATTCTTCAAAGCTGCCTGCCGTATTATTCAGGCTGAAAACAGCCATGACCACCGTTGAAAGATACATAATGATAATGACACCGAAGGTTATTATCAGTTTACTTGCTATTTTGAAGTTCTTCATCTGCCTCTTCTCCTCTATCATTCATATTCCTGCGCATTCGCCGCCAGGTTGGCAAATTCCTGCTCTCCCAGGAACTTACGGACATCCATGATCAATACAAGTTTATCCTTTATCCTTGCCACTCCGGTTAGGTAGCGCGCTGCGACGTCATTTCCCATGTGAGGAGGAGGAGTTATGGATGTTTCCGGTATTTCTGTCACCTCATCCACCTGATCCACCACAAAACCAAAATATTTTCCCTGGATATCCGTCACCACAATACAGGTACGGTCATTGTAATCCATAAACGGTTTGCAAAGCCTTGTCCGCACGTCAATAATAGGGATGATCTCCCCTCTCAGGTTGATAATTCCCCTGGCATAAACAGGAAACTCCGGAATTTCCGTAATTTTCTGCATACCTATAATCTGTACCACTTCAGCAATAGGAATCCCGAAGAGCTGATCATCTGTCACAAAAGTAAGATATGTGCTCTCCAGCTCTGCGGAAAGTACTGTTTCCTGTCCAATCCTTTCCGATTCTTCCATCTCTCTTCCTCCAGTCTGTTATGGCGGGCCTGTCCCCGCTTTTATTCTATCTATCGGCGCAACGAATCTAAAAATAAAGTACGGACCCGAAAAATTATTTATCCAGCTTCTTTCTCTGCCGGATCAGCAGATCCGAGAAAGGGCTGTTCCCGGTAAGGCCGGCAGCAAAATTGCTGTTCAGGCTATCGTTCTGTTCCTCAAACATAGTCTCCGCATACTTCACCGCTTCAAAATACATCAACGTAATCCGCTCTCTCTTCAGACGGAACTTTTCTAAAAAAGCATCTGCGTTTTCCCATCTGCCGTTTTCATAATTTTCCACAAAATCCAGGCACTGGCCCAGCGTCCCGTTCCTTCCGAACAGCGCCTCCCTGGATTCCCGGGAAATCTTGATGCGTTCCAGAAGCCCTTCCAGATTGTCCCGCACCGATATATCGATGGTGGAGAACATACCTACCATATAAGCTTCCTCAGCCAGATATTCCAGCCGCATCAGCCCCACCAGCTTTTCCAGGAATACCCCCCGTATAAGGGCCCTCTTCGCCGCCTCATTTTCCTTTTTCCCGAAAACGTCCCGCAGAAGGATAGCAAGTGCCCAGCGTCTGACCTCCTCCAGCCCCATGCGGACCAGACACTGCTTGATGGAATCCACCCGGTATTTTCCTCCGTACTGCAGTGTATTCACACGCAGCAAAAATTTATAGGATAAATTCACATCCATAAGAATAATATCCGCCAGCCGGTCAAAATCAGGATCCGGGCTGGAAAATTCCTTCAGAAGGCGCATATAGGTAGCGAGCGCGATCTCCGTTTTATCCTTGGACAACAGGACCGGCCTGGAAAAATAATATCCCTGCATCAGGGAATACCCGTTTTTCAAAGCCCAATTCTGCTCCTCCTGCGTTTCTACTTTTTCCGCCAGCAATATTTTGCTGTCACCGAAACGCCTTGCGATATCCTTTTGCTCCCATCTGCAGGTCAGCCGGAAATCCACCTTGATAATATCCGACGCTTCCACCAGCCTCTCCTTGGCATTGACCCCTGTAAAATCATCCAGGGCAAAAATATAACCCTGTTTTCTGAGCGATGCCAAATCCGCCTCCAGCACGGGGCTTTCCCTTACATCCTCCAAAATCTCCACAACGAAGCATTTGGGATCCAGCATTTTGACATAATCGCTCCGAAGCAGATCCTCTGTCAGGTTCAGGAAGGCGTATGCCCCGCCCGTCAGGTTTTCCAGGCCAAACTCGCTTATCATATTGGAAATAAGCAGACAGGTAGCCATACTGCCGTCCATTTCCTTGTTAAACTCATTTTTTTCACTGTCCCTGTAAAGAAATTCATAGCCAAATAATTTCCCGGCAGCATCAAAAATCGGCTGCCTGGCTACGTATATTTTCATGGTCCTTCCTCCTGAAAATAACGGGGAATATTCTTACTTCCCCGTTAATATAATTCTGTCCTCTGCAAACTGCTAAACGGTAATATCAAGCGTCATGCCCACCGTACCTCCTGTCATGCTTCCGGCAGGAACAGCTTCCGGCCCTCCCGGGGAAGGCGCATAATAATTTCCCGTATAACCGCTGTTTTCACCGCTTACGTCATTCTCGTATTTTTCAAGCTCTTTTTCCAGCCTGCGCTCCTGAGGCGTCTCATAATAATCCCGGATCTGCCCGTACTCTCTGGCTTTCCTTCCCGCCTGCTTCCGTTTCAAAAGCAGCTTAAGCTGAAGGCTCTTTTCCATTTCTGCTTTTTGGGCCGCCCTTTTCTGCTGCCACTTCAGAAACTCTTCTTTTCTAAGCTGCTTGTCCTTCACTCTGGCCTTTGACAACACCTGCTCCGCCTGCTTTACCAGAACCGCTTTTACCCGCTTGTCACCGCTCCCGGTTTTCAGCTGGTAAATCTGAGCCTGTATCCCTGATATCGTCCTCCGCACATCCTGGCGGTTCCTGGATCGGGCAATTTTAACGAGATCCTTTGCCGGCACATAACTTGCTTTCTTTTTTTCTATCGTAAGGGTTCCCTTTTCCGTATGTATGCTGGTACCAAAGCTTCCCCCGTTCGCTGCCCCCTGCTTTTCCCCGAAGGATGGAAACTTCTGCTCCTGCTGCTTACGGGACAATACCCACTGGGAAACATCCCCCTCTTCCTCCAGATAAATCCCGCAGCCAGCCAGACTTTTCCCCTGCTCCGGCAGCCGCATAAGCTTATCCGCCTGTTCTTTTTGGGCCTGCTTCAGGGCTTCCGTACACTGGCGCTCAAACTCCGGATCCGTCATCATTTTTTCCAGCGCTTTCCCCGAAATCACAATCTGCATGCTGCCTTCATGGGAAAGGGCATACTCCTTCAGCCCCTCCTTCCCCTCTATATCCGCAATCACGATATCTCTTCCCGGGAAAAGGGAGGACAGCTTACGGATATACTCTCTGGCAGGGAGGGTGGACGACGATGACTTATCTTTGCTTTCATACACGTACCGTCCCGCAGGCAGATACTGCCCGCCCGTTGTTTTTATCATACTTATCAGCCCTTTTTCGAATTTTCATACCATATGTATTACTTCGGCTGTTTTTCCCAGAAATTAATTTCTTTCCTGATATTTGTATAAAATACTAAATATAAATGTAAAAATGTCGAATATAATAGAAATACAAACAGATGATAAGGTTCGGTTATTAATGCCTCCGCGCATTTTCCGCCCGCAACCAACCTTCCTGTCTTCATGAAAGAGGAGGCCGGCATTATGTTTCAAATTATTGATGAAATGTCCGAACTGATATATGTGGTGGATTTAGAGAATTACCATTTGCTTTATATGAACAAGACCGGACGGGATTCCTTCGGGATTACGGATGTCAGAGGACAATTATGCTACAAACTTGTCCATGACAAGGATTCTCCCTGCGAATTTTGTCCCAACGCCTTTCTGACAGAGGATGCCTTTTATACCTGGGAGCATTCCAACGGGAAGCTGGACAGACATTTCCTCCTGAAGGACCGGATTATTGACTGGAACGGGAAAAAAGTAAAAATTGAAGTTGCCTTTGACATGACCCAGAAGGAAGAACAGCAGGCCGCTCTGCGGAACGAGCTGGAAATGGAAAATCTGATCACCGCCTGCGCCAAAAAACTGATAGAGGCGGATAAAGAAGGAAACGCCCTGAAGGATGTCCTGCGCATGACAGGCTCATACCTGCAAGCAGAGAACGCCGTCCTGTTTCAGGAAATAAAAGGGGATTTTCAAAAGGTTTGCGAATGGAATAGTGAAAAGGATGCCCATCCGGAACTTCCCATGAAACAGGATCCCGGACTGCTTTCCTGTTTCCGGGACGGAAAAGCCGTTATCCTTCATAACCCTGAAGATATCCGGCTGCAGTTTCCTGAGGAATACAGACAATTGGCTGCCGGACAGATCCATACCCTCGCCATAGTGCCCCTTTTGTGGGACGATAAATGTGTCGGCTGTCTGCGATTGTACAATTTTCCTCTGCCGGTAACGACCGGTACCAATGTTCTCCTGACATCCATCGGTTTTTTCCTTTCCTCGGCGCTGTACCGGCAGTGGTCCATTCGGCAGCTGGAGAAATTCGGTTATTTTGATACTCTTACCATGCTCATGAACCGTAACGCCTATGTCCGGGATCTGGAAAAAAGTTTTCTGTTTCCTGTTGGGGTTATATACATTGACGTAAATGGGATCAAGGAAAAAAATGACCTTTTCGGCCACCAGCACGGCGACTCCATTCTGGTTGACACCGCAAAAACAATCCGCACGTGCTGTCCGGGCAAAGGAAATTACCGGGTGGGCGGCGATGAATTCGTCACGATTTGTGAAAACATTTCCCAGGAGGAATTCCAGCACATAACGGATACCCTGGAGCAGGAGTTTGCTTCAAAAAACAACTACACGGTAGCCCTGGGAAGCTGCTGGGACAAAGATCCGGAGGATATGCAGGAGCTTCTGTACCGGGCCGATGAAAGGATGTATCTGGATAAACAGCTTCATTACAGGAACAATGACCGGGCCGACCGGTATCGTTTTACCCTGGATGATGTATATGGTATGATTCAGCCCGGGCGGCTGCAGAAGATGCTTCAGGAAAACCGGTTCTTTATCCGGTACCGTCCCCGCTTCTCCATGGCGGACAAAAAAGCTGACGGCATAGAAGCTGTCGTCTATTGCAGGGGCGAAGAGGGAAAGCTGCTTCTTCCCGAACAGTTCCTTCCGGTTCTGGAGGAAGTCCATATGATACGGACACTGGATTTTTACGTTCTGGAAGAGGTATGCAGACAAATCCATGAATGGTGCCGGAAAACGGACATGCTTCTGCCCGTTTCCATAAAGCTGTCCAAAAGCACACTGGAAATAGAAAGCTTTACCGGACTGCTGGATTCCCTTCTCGACAAATATTCAGTGCCTGTCAGCCTGCTTGAAATAGAAACCGAAATAAAAGATAAAAAAGACCAGGATACACTCCTGCAAACCATAGAAACCCTGAAAGCCAGGGGAGTCTCCATCATCATCGATAATTTCGGTATCCGCAATGTCAATCTGAACCTCTTTGTTTCCATGGATTTCGACATGCTGAAGCTGGATAAACGCATGCTTCTGCATTTATCGGATAACGGTAAATGCAGAAAAACGATTACGGCCCTGGTGGATTTCTGCCGGAAAATGGATATCACCGTAATCGCGGACGGCATACAGACCAACGGGCAATACCAGATTCTGCGCGATACCGGCTGTTCGAAAGGACTGGGGGATTATTTTGCTTCCCCCCTTCCCGGAGACGAATTGGAACAGTTATATTTCAGGTAACCGCCTCCGCCAAAGCCAGAAGCAAATCCGTAGTGGTACGGTTCATACTCCCGTCATATATCTGTCCATCTATCATCACCGCGTCCTTATAGGGAACCACGCTTTGCAGCCGGTTCCCTTTTTTATCAAACAGTTCCATACGGTAGGAATACCCGGAACGTACCTTCAGTTCCCCGTTCGGACGGATATCCAGTTCTCTGTATGCCTCCAGTACCTTCTCCAGGATTTCCCTGTCCGTGATGGAACTGACGCTTCCTGTATTTCCGTTAGTAATCTCTATCCGGGCAACGTTCTCTCCCGGTATCAAAACCGCTGTCTCATCAAAAACGGTTCCCGCCTGCGCAGAAACGCCGAAAACGCCCCGCGCCGGATCTTCCAGGGTAAAACGGCCGCCGGACCCGTTCTCCGGATTGTGAAACCGCACCCGGAAGGCCACATTATCCTCTGACAATTCCGGCATGGGTGACATGTCCGTAAATACCCCGGCCCCGACGAACAGGAATATATCCTCTCCCACGCTGTAACGTATCTGGCTGCTATAATCCATCCCGATGAATTCCGCCTGCTCCTCCCCGTTACCATAGGAAATGCCCCCGATCACGGTTTCCCCGGTTCCCTTATCCACAAGCTCCAACGTTTTCGCATCCGCATTAACCCGGGTCTCCAGCAGACGGCTGATTTCCTCTTCCTGCCTTTCCTGCGTCATTTCACTGGGATACATGTGGCCGGTTTCGTCCGTTTCAAAAACAAGCAGGGTCTCCACATACACGCCGGTCCCGCTTCCGGATACGAAGGCAAAAGCCACCTCCTCCTCCCCGTCTCCATCATAATCCCCCACAGCCAGCCGCGGCTCCTCATAAGCATTCACCCAGCCTGCATCCACATAATTCAGATGCTCGTCCGCTCCCTGGTAGTTACGCAGGCATATACCTCTGGATCCATATTCCGGGCTGATAAAACCATACGCCGCATAAACCCCGTCGGCCGATTCCGCCATCCGGACAACGGCGTCGCCATCCTCCGGATCCACCGCCTCCCCAAAGGCAAGAGGCTGGTTCAGGAGAAGTCCCTGCTGCACTATCCGATCCCTGACCCGGGCAAACTCCGGCAGCTGCCCATCCGTTTCGTTCCCCGGAGAAGCATTGCCCTCCGCTTCCGCCTCCGGCTGCACTTCCCTGCTTTCCTCCGTTTTTCCTGCCGGCGCGTCGGCTCCCTCCGGCCCGCCTTCTTTTTTTCCATCCGTAAGACAGACAGCCGCGAGGACAACAAGCAGAAGGATTCCCCCTGCTGCCGCCAGGGAACCCGGCTTTTTAAAGTTAAGCACATGAAGCACCCTTTTTCCGGCATCCTTTTCCCCGAAGGACAAGGGGCCGGCAAAGTATCCGCGCTTGTTGGCGGCAAAAGACAACAGCGAAAGGCTGTACTCTTTCTTGATTTCCATTCCCATAACGGACAGGATCTTCTCATCACAGCTCATTTCCATGTCCCGCCCCATACAGAAATAAGCCGTCCAAACCAGCGGATTGAACCAGTGAAGGACACTCACCAGATATCCCAGCACCTTGACAAAACAGTCCCCCCGTCTGATATGATACGTCTCATGCAGCAGAATATACTCCCTCTCTTTTTCCGGAAGCCGGTACGGAATATAAATTCTGGGATGAAACAGACCCAGCACAAAAGGAGAGGGAATCTTCTCACATTCATACACATTCCTTTCCCTGCGCACTGCCACAGATACCATCTTTTTCAAGCGGAGCCAGGAAACCAGGCCGGCAATCCCGAGCACCGCCACACCGGCCAGCCAGATTATGACCGCTGCCCGGAGTACCGGCTGCATGGGATTCATACTGACCGCAGGTGTCTCAGCCGGAAGCGATGCCTGCAGCATCCGATCCAAGCCGGACACTCCCACGGCAAAAGCAGGATTTCCTGCCGTTCCCCTATCCATCACAGCCGGGGACATTGCCGGTGTACCCGCCGGCCCTGTCCCCTTGAAAAACCGTAAGTTAAACAGACTGATTACGGAAGAAACCGATACCGGGCACAGCAGCCTGAACCCCGGAATAATCCACAAGTAATAGGCGTACTTTTTCGGAAGCCTCATTTTCCCGAATAAAGCCCTCACCGCCAAAATCACCGCGATCACCCAGGACGCGGTCAGGCTCATATTGACCAGCTGTACAAACAGACGTTCCGGCATCTTCATCCCTCCTTATGGGCGTCAATCATCTCCTTAATCCGTTCCGCATCTTTTTCCGATAAGGTTTTCCCTCCCAGAAAGGCAGCTACAAACTGCGGAAGGGAACCGCCGAAGGTGCGTTCCACAAAATACTCCGATTCCTCCTTCTGCACCTTTTCCCTGGGAATCACCGCGGATACCACCGCATTCTCATTGGTAATATAGCCTTTCCCGCAAAGCTTCTTAATCACTGTATAAGTCGTGGACTTCTTCCAACCCAGCGCTTCCCTGCACAGCCGGACAAGCTCCCCGGAATTCACCGGTGCATATTCCCACACAATCCTCATAAACCGGTAATCACTGTCACAAAGTTTTACATTCTCCATAGATACCTCCTGGCAAAACAGGTCGGTGATTATAGACCTCTATACCTTGAGTCTACAATCACCGACCTGTTTTGTCAATCCTTTTTTCCGGACAGGATACGTTCAATCAACCCGGATGCCTCACTTTTGGTCAGCCTGTTGGGATCCCAGGTTACCGCCACCTTTTTCTGAACGGAAAGGCGCATGAGGAATTCCACCTGCTTCTGCGTTGCAGGCTGTTCTTCCCTGCCTTTTCCCTTATAAACAAGGGCAACCGGTTTAAAAACCCGGGGCTCCTTTTCCTCATAATAATGAGCCAGCGTCTGATACAGCTTTGCCGTAGCAAGCGCATCATGGTAAGCCCTGTGCGCCGCCTGGTTTTCTATGGAATAATGGGAGCACAAAGCCTCCAGGCTTTTGGATGGCATCTCCTTATGGACACGCCGCGCAATCCGCAGCGTGTCCACTCCCTGCTTATCAAATCCATATCCAAGCGCTGCCGCCTGGTTCCACATAAATCCATAATCAAACATGATATTGTGCCCCACCAGCACCTCATCACCGCAGAACTCCAGAAAGGCAGGAATCACCGTATCCCTTTTTTCCGCATCCGCCACCATCTCATTACTGATTCCGGTAAGATTCGTTATCACCCGCGATATCGGCCGGCCGGGCCGGATGAACTCCATAAACCTCGCTTCCACTTTCCCATCCCGCACCTTGAGGGCTCCTATTTCAATAATTTCATGCTGCTCCGGATCCAAACCTGTTGTTTCCAGGTCGAAAGCTATGTATGATTTTAACATTTCTTTTGTGGTTGTTCCTTTCTATTGGGATGGGTTTATTATACTATAATTATAAGAAATGTATATGAGATTTTTTATTAAAGTCCAACATGATTACAATACTAAAATCAAAACTATAAGAATCCACATTTAAAAAATTAATTATAAACTATTGGATTTGTTTCATTATAAAGTGTATATTCTATATCATCTATTATTGCATAATGAGTGCAATAAACTCTATAGGATTTATCAGGTTCAGCTTTTAAATATACAATAGAACCTGTATAATAATCTGAATCTGTTGTACTATGGTCTTTGACTGGTATATCCTTCCATCCAAAAGTTGTTTTCTCTTGTAGAACTAAGTCTTTAACACCAATTTCTGTTGCCGTAACAGTTGTTCTTGTTGTATATTCGATTCCTAGTCCATTCTTACAAATTCCTATTCCCAAGTCACATGCACCTAATGATGGTTCTGCTAAAGGATTGATAGAACCATTAGATGAGGATTTAATATTAATTTGTACATTAGGTATTTCAACAAAATCACTTCCTGAACCTGATGCAAAAATAGTTAATGGCCTTGCAAAAAGAATCGTAAATAAGACCATTATCAAAATTCTCTTTTGTACTTTTTTCATACTTTTTCTCCTTTATCCCTATAAACTTTGTTGTGAATTCTTATGCCTATCTATTCTAACTTACTACAATATAGTTACACAAAAGGGTGCAAAATCAGCGCGTCATAATAATGCTGATTTTACACCCTCTTATTTCTTATTTATTAATATCTTTCCTTATTCTAAATTATGTACAATAGATTTTAACTCACTAAGCGTTACATCTCCTCTTACCAAGTATATACCATTATTATACGTAAATAATGCTTCCGTTTGTCCTCCCTTTGAATAGTACTGTATCTCATCATTATCACCCTCTTCGTCAATAAGTTCCCAATCATCATCATATTGAATATATCTCTCATAATAATTCTGAGGATAGATATTAATCTCATAAGTAAGAATTTTTCCATTTGCAGTGTATTTTGCAAGTATAGACTTTTTGGATATTGTATTATTTATAACTATTTCATCTAAATTAAACTCTTTTGGAATATAACTTGGAAGCAGTATTTTATCTTCGACAATCGTTTTTACATCTGTCCAAGAATCATATTTATTGATGTCCGTATCACTATCATCTATCCCCTCCACATTTCCCGTCACAGTAACCTTCGTCCGCCCAATCCCATCCCTGACCACCTCAAAGAACGATTTCTCCTTCAAAGCATAACATCCCACATTCACTGAAAGCATCAGCACCAGGCAGGCCGCAAGCCCAGCGACGAAACGGACAAACACTTTTTTCTTTTTCCCTTTCTGTTCTGCAGGCTCTGTTTCCATATTTTCACAGCCAGAATCCCTCAAACCACTCATTTCCTCTTCCAGGCCGAAACGCTTATAAAAACGATCCCTGGCAGCTGCCGGATCCGACGGGTATCTGGGATCTTCCTTCATCGGTTCCAACACATCCAGAAGCTGTACAATGGCATCCACTTCTTTTTCATCAAATTGCTCGTCGCTGGCCTCAAATGTATACCAGTTCAGCTTTTCGTATAAATCATTTATTAATTTTTCATTTCGAGGCTCTTTTGACTGTGTCATAACTTGTCTCCTATGAATGTAATCAGCTGATGTATCAGCCCGCACACACCAAACAGAAACGGCAGCAGCATGCTGTCGCGGATTTTCTGCTTCATTCTCAGAATCCGTACCTTAAAGCAGGTATCACTGATGCCCAGTTTTTCTGCTATTTCCTGCGATGTATAACCATATTCATAATAACAGCGTAAAAGCTCAAGCTCTTCCTCCGATAAAATTTCTTTTACCGCAGTATAGATCTCCACCATCCTGAAATCATCCACTTCAGGATTCCGTTCCTCCACAGAATTATCCAAAAGAAAATCAAAATCCAGGCTATACTTTCTCTGTTTTTCTTCCCACTTCATCACCTTATTTTTAGCCGTCACCCGAAGCCAGCCGGGAATGTTGGGATGTTTCATCAGTTCTTCTCTTTTTCTGTACGCTTCAAAGAAAGTATCCTGCACGATATCTTCCACGGCATTGTTGTCATAAAGCATACGACGGACGTATTTTTCTATCTGAGTGAACTCAGTAATGTACAATTTATCGAAAAACTCTCTGCTATTCTCCATTAGCCCAATATCCTCTTTCGTATCTGTCCCTGTTCCCCTTTTCAGTCAGACGGGCTCATTTACACAATATTTTCAGATCTAGCTGGATCTGTTCCAAATATGTGCACTTTTCCTTGGGGCAGTTCCTGAAAACTTCCGCCAGCGATTTATTGTAAGCATACTCTCCCGTCAGCAGATAAGTCGGATCCAGGTCCATCTTTTCATATGCAAGAAGTATTTTCTCTAAGGAAAGCCTTTGGTTGCCGTTTTCTATTTCACAGTCAAAAACCCGCTGCCTGCAAAGACGTTCTCCCATATCCTAAAAAAGGGGAGGGAGCGTTTCTTCTCCTTCCCCATAAGTACTAGCTACAGGACGGTCTTTCAGCATTTTTTCAAATCCTCAATGAGGCTATTTACATTTTCTTCCCTGGTGGCCCAGCTTGTGCAGAAGCGGACGGCACTGTGGGTCTCATCCACGCGCTCCTGATAGCAGTACCCATATGTACCGGCCAGTTTTTCCAGTACGGAATCCGGCATTATGGGGAAAATCTGGTTCGTTCTGTTTTCCACAAGAAAAGGATAGCCTTTTTCCCGGAAAGCATCCCGCAGCTTTTCCGCCATACGGATGGCATGGCGGGATATTTCCATATACAGATCGTCTTCAAACAAAGTTTCAAACTGGATGCCGAGCAGCCTCCCCTTGGCAAGCATACCGCCTTTTTGTTTGATAAAATAGCGGAAATCTGTTTTCAGTTCTTCGCTGGCAATTACCACGGCTTCCCCGAACAGCGCACCCACCTTGGTTCCTCCGATGTAAAACACATCGCAATGTTCTGCCAGAAAAGGAAGATCCAGTTCGTTTTCCGGCGAGGCCAGCCCATAGCCGAGTCTGGCGCCATCCATAAACAGGTACAATCCGTATTTCCTGCATACGCCGCTTAATTCCTCCAGCTCTTTTCTGCCATAAAGCGTTCCGTACTCCGTCGGGTTTGAAATATAAACCATCTTGGGCTGCACGGTATGTTCAAAGGAGCTGTCATGGATATGGTCCTGACACAGCTTTTCCACCTGGGCGGCGGTCAGCTTGCCGTCCGTGTGGGGAACGGCAAGGACTTTATGTCCCAGGGATTCCACCGCCCCGGTCTCATGGACATTGATATGGCCGCTTGCCGCAGATATCACACCCTGATGGGAGCGCAGCGCCGCATCAATTACGGTCATATTGGCCTGGGTGCCGCCTACCAGGAAATGTACGGCAAGCGTATCCTTCCCGCAGGCTTCCCGGATGAGCTGCGCAGCCCGGCTGCAGTGGGAGTCCTCTCCGTAACCCGGATTCTGCTCCAGGTTAGTAGTCATCATACGCTCCATTATCCGGGGATGGGCGCCTTCATTATAGTCACATTGAAATAAAATCATTGAAATACAAGCTCCTTATTTTTCTATTGCCGTAACGGTTCCGTCCCTTCACAGTTACCCTTTTTTCTTCAGTATCTCAAGAACATAATCCCATACTCTCTTCGTGGATGAAATGCACAGGCGTTCCTCCGGCGTATGGATATCCTTCATATCCGGTCCGATGGATACACAATCCAGTCCCGGCAGCTTTCCGGCCAGAATCCCGCACTCCAGGCCGGCATGGATCGCTTCTATCCGCGGGGCCTTCCCGTACATTTCCTCATATACCTTCACCATCTTATCGCGCAGCGGAGAATCCTGCCTGAATTCCCACGCCGGATAGTCCCCTGATATATCCCAGCTTCCTCCCTGCGATTTCAGCAGCAGACATACCTTATCTATGAGCATTTCCTTTTCACTCATTACAGAACTTCGCACCGAATAATCCAGTTCCAGTTCGCCGTCCTTTGTCTTCAAAATGCCAAGATTCAGGGAGGTCTGTACCAGACCTCTGATATCGGCGCTCATGCTCTGGATTCCGTTAGGCATCAGAAAGAGCAGTATTTCCGCCCTCTTCGTGCTTTCTTCGGTGAAAACGTCCCATTCTCCTTCTTCCTTTTCCAGGATTTGGATACCGATCCCCGGGTCCGTCACAATATATTCCCTGCGTAGGATCTCCTCCAGTTTCCTGACAGCCTCTTCCAGTACTGCAGCCTGCGCGTTTTCTGTAAAAAGCTGCGCCCGGGAAGAGGACGGGATAGCATTATCCGCGCTTCCTCCCTCTGCGGAAAGGAATCTTACATCTCCTGTTTTTCTGCAAAAATGGATGAGCCTCCCCAAAAGGCAGTTGGCATTTGCCCTTCCTTTATCGATCTCCGCTCCGGAGTGGCCTCCCGTAAGGCCGCTTATTTCGATCCGGAAACGGCATCCCTGTTTTTTCTCCCGTTCAACCGGCATCCTGCCATGAACCCTGGCTCCGCCGGCACAGCTTGTCAGCAGTACGCCTTCTTCTTCATTATCCAGGTTCAGCATCCGGCGTCCCCTGCACATGGAAAGGTCGATGCCATTAGCGCCCTCCATCCCGGTTTCCTCATCCACAGTTATCACCACCTCCAGGCGGGGATGGGCTACGTCTGATGCATCCAGAAGCGCCAGTGCATAGGCAACGGCGATCCCGTCATCCCCGCCCAGGCTGGTTCCTCTGGCAAAAAGATAATCCCCATCCACATCCAGATCCAGGCCCTCCCGGGTCATATCCCTGGTACAGTCCTTATTTTTGACCGCTACCATGTCCATATGCCCCTGGAGGATCACAGGCGCCTCCTGCTCATAACCGGCAGTGGCTTCCTTTATGATAACCACGTTTTTCAATTCATCCTGAAAACAGGCGAGCTTTCTCTCCCTGGCAAAATCCACGAGATAATCACTGATTTTTTCCACATTTCCTGAACCATGGGGTATTCCGCAGATTTCTTCGAAAAAATGAAATACGTTTTGGGGTTCCAGCTGGCTGACTTTACTCATAACCTGTACTCTCCTTTTACTGCTTTCTGCAAGACATTCTATGTTAACCGATAAAGCGGCCTGATAGAATTCTATCAAACCGCTTAATCCCAGGTACCGCCTTGCGTAAATTCCGATACCCCGGCATCTGAGCTTACGTAATGCGACAGTTCCTTAGCTCCCCGAGTAGGGCTCGAACCTACAACAACTCGGTTAACAGCCGAGTGCTCTACCATTGAGCTATCGAGGAATATGAAATTGGTGGTTATTTCTACCACTAGATATGATTATAGTTTCCAGTATTCCCCTTGTCAATAGAAGATATTCACTTTTTCTCTCCATTTCATGCCCTTTGTTACAAAACACCGTTTTCCGGCACACCGGAACCGCCTGCCGCCCGGATTCCGTCCTCCAGCCTGTCCAGAGGAAACGGAGGCATCGCCAACGGTTTTACCGCGATGGACATGAGAAGAGCCGGATTATCGTCAGCTGCGATCCGGTTGGAGCTTAAGGCTCCGCATAGCCGGCATCTGTGAATGACGGCCCATTCTCCGTTTTTACGTACCCATACACTTACCGGATCCATGATCCCTCTGCACAGTGACGCCCGATCCCCGGGTTCGTTGTCCACATGCACACTGCTGAGACAGTTAGGGCAATGGTTCCTGTGCATACTCCCCGCACCCTCCGGCGCCACAGGATTCCCGCAGACCTGGCATACAAAACTCTCCCTACAGGGTTCGTGTCTGTAATCTGCCCGGGGACGCCTGATCGCAGCAGGGGCCGTCTCTTCCCCATTTCCCATTTTCTGATATGCATCATACCGCTCCCGCTCTATGCGTTTCTCCCGCAAAGCCTCCAATACCCGACAGCCCTGCTCATGGGTATGGGTACAGTCCGCATACCGGCATTCTGCCGCCAGCCCTGCTATTTCAGGAAAAACAGTTTCCCGTTCCTCCTGTGTTACATGAGCCAGTGCAAAATCCCGGAATCCCGGTGTATCTGTCAGCCATGTTCCTTCCGGCCCTGCCTGGAGACAGACGGTATGGGTTCCCGCCGAATGCGCCGTCCTCCTGCCGGTATCCGTCTCTTTTCCCAGCATTCCCTGAATCAGTGTCGTTTTTCCGCAGCCTCTGTCCCCTGTTACCACCACGCTTTTTCCTTTTACCGCCTGAAACAGCTCCGGCTGCGGTTCCCGGGCGGAACCTGCGAATACAAAATCCGCTGTTTTCCGGTAAAGATCCATTTTTTTCAAGAGAATATCCCCGGCTCCTTCCTTCACAAGATCCCATTTGCTGATGAAAAGGCCCGCGCCCATACCCGCACGTCTGGCGGCCAAAATTGCCATTTCCGGATAGCCGGCCTGATGGAGAAGATATTCCGCGCTCACCATGGCAAGCAGGCAATCCCCGTTTACCGCGATCCGTATGCGCTCTTCCCCTCCTGTCTTTTTATTCTCCTGCCGCCCGTTTCCCTGCCGGCGGTTTCCCCGGTAAAGCTCCGTTTTGCGGGGCCTAATCTCCGCCAGCTTATACTGCTGCCCGCCCGCCGGCTCAATTACTGTCTCTTATACACATCTGACGCTGCC
>ENA-OXIZ01000282-OXIZ01000282.1-human-gut-metagenome-genome-assembly--contig:-NODE-282-length-22367-cov-8.502734_pt1 | contig 22367 bp, 18 predicted proteins | sample MGYA00249821_ERZ652368 | MGnify/ENA primary metagenome ERZ652368 (study PRJEB26925, sample SAMN05826654) | human gut metagenome | biome: ENVO:2100002; feature: ENVO:00000062; material: ENVO:00002003...
GAGATTGCCTCTTGTCTCGTGGGCTCGGAGATGTGTATAAGAGACAGGTATTAAAGCTGTACATCATCTGTCCGATACCAACTCTATATACATATGTATCAATAATATCTCCCACCTCATATACGCTTGTACTATAGAGATTAAAGACCTGATCAAAACCGGCATTCATAATATTTCCCGCCTGCATAAGAAGCATGATGGAAACAATGCCTTTCATAGAAGGGATCGTTATGTAGTATAATCTCTGAAACCTGTTGGCTCCGTCAATCTTGGCAGATTCATATTGTTCTGCAGGAATGGAACATAATGCGGCCAGATACACCACCGATCCCCAGCCGATTTCCTTCCAGATTCCGCTTATAATAAGAATTGGCCTGAACCATTTAGTATCCGTAAGAAATAGGATCGGCTGACCGCCAAGAGCTTTTATAATATAATTTATAGTACCTGTACTCGGGGAAAGAAGTGAACTGAGAATACCTGCCACAATAATCCAGGATATGAAATGGGGAAGATAGCTTATTGTCTGGGCGGCTTTTTTTATTGGGCCGGGGCGCATCTCATTCAGCATCAGTGCCAATAAAATAGGAGCCGGGAAATTAAATAACAGCTTAAGGAGACTTATTTTCAAAGTATTGAAAAGTGCTGTCAATGCGGACGGGCTTGAAAAAAAGGTTTCGAAGTGCTTAAAACCTACCCATGGACTTCCCCAGATTCCCTTTCCTATATTAAAATCTTTAAATGCTAAAATCAGTCCATACATGGGTCCGTATGAAAAAACTAAAATAAATAAAAAACCGGGAAGAAACATAAGTAATCTGGCTTTATTCGCTTTTACTTTATGCCGGAAGGATTTCCAGCGACTGTTCAACCACCTGTTTGAATACATGTAACCGCCTCTTTCTCTGTTGTTTGTTTTATATAATTATAAGTATTTATTTAATTACAATGAATGATATTTTCCGTATTTTTATGATGTATTATGTTTGCAATTCAAAATTAGCACAAAAAAAACTCCATATCCGAATTTGGATTGTAGAGTTTTTTAATAATATAAGTTACTTCCCGCTCATATTAACAATTTACATGGTATAACCTGACTGGCTATTAGCATATTCTCTTGGCCCCATGCCGACAATCTTTTTGAAAACCCGCGTAAAATGTTCCACATTATTATATCCGGTACGCTCCGAAATCTCATAAATCTTCAGATTAGTATTCTCCAACAATTCTTTTGATCTGCCAATCCGATAATGGTTCAGATAATCGGAAAAATGTTTCCCGGTTTCCTGATATATGATTTTTCCCATCCAGCCAACACTGATTCCCAAATATTCCGCCACATCTTCCGCTCTTAAATCGCTTTCTTCATAATGCTTCTCTATGCATTTTTTGAACTGAATAAGATATTTGCTTTGTGTATCCGCCATAGAAAAAATATGCTTTACGGTATTTCCCATCCAGCAATCGCGCTCTTTCAGTGAAGAACCGGTTAAAAGGAACTGCATCTCCAAAATAATTTTATCACAATTGATCGGAAGATTTTCTTCTTCAGCAAAACGTACAATCTCCCATACATAACGTGTAATCAGCAGATCCTGTTCCCTTTTAGTCTTACATTCTCCCATTCCGATTCTCAGGATTGCGTTTAAATCCCTCTTTTTAAGGAGCCTGCCAAAATCCACAGCGGATTGGGCGGTATTCAGGAAACCATCCTGCTCGTCCTGAGAAAACTCTTCAAAAAACAATAACCTCCCTTTTCCTTTTATAAACCTGGTCTGACAAGCCTGTCTTGCCTGTTCGGCCAGAAGCAGTAAGTTGTTTCTGCTTCCGGGAACACTTGCTCCTGCAGAAAGAATCATATGATATCTTTCATCCGGATAATTATTTACAAAATCATAAACTTTCCTGACATTATCTTTATAATCCATATTTTCAACATATTCCATGGGAAATAGATATATGTATTCATTATAATTCGCACAGAAAAAATATCCTCCCATTGTCTTTTCCAGTGTCCTGCCCACTTCCCGTTCAAGTATAAGGGAAATAAGTTCCACATCGTCCCCGCTGCATGCCGTTTCCCCCACAAACTGCATGAAAACCAAATTATTTTCCGGGATTTCGATCCCCAGCTGTTTCATCCGGCTGAAATCCGGGTTTTCTTTTTTTCTGATCATGTTTCGAAGAAATGCATTACGCAGTTCACCTATATTTTCGGATACAATATCCTGCAGCTTCTCATTTTTCTTTAAGAGTTCACGCAGTTCTTCTGTATCCCCGCTCCTTGCCTCCTGTTCTGCCCGTATCCTGCATTCCATGCGGAATTTTTCCAGAAGTGTCAAAAGAGTATCTGCGTCGTATTCCTGTTTCAGCAAATAATCCTGCGCTCCCAGCCAGAATGCAGTACGCACCAGTTTAAAATCATCATAAGCGCTAAGAACTGCAATTTGTACATCCGGATATTTCTTGCGCACAATACGTATCAATTCGATTCCGTCCATGATAGGCATTTGTATATCCGTTAACAGGATGTCTACCTGTTCGTTCTCCATTTTATTTAATGCCTGCTTCCCATTCAAAGCTTCTCCCACAATGCAGAATCCATTGGCTTCCCAATCCAGAATACTTTCCAAACCACGTAAAATAAGCTGACAATCATCTACAAGCATAACCTTCATCATTACGAATCCCCTCCATATTTTACTTAACCGGGTGTTAAAACGATTTCCTCTTCCTCCAGCAGCAGAGGAAGTGTAATAACCACCTTAGTCCCTTTGGAATTACTGGACAACATCAGATCATAAGGAGACCCGAAATTAAGCCGGATGCGCTCCCTCGTATTGAACAGGCCGACATGAGTAAACTGTCCCTTATGATTATTTTCCCTGAAAATTTCTTTTTGCCTTTCTTCTGAAATTCCCGCACCGTGATCCTGAATAATTATTTCTAGCCTTTCCTTTTCTTTTCTGATGCTTATATTTATTTCCACTTCTCCGGTATTCATATCCGCACTGTAAAATACGGCATTTTCCACAATAGGCTGCATGATAAGATTCGGCACCAAAAATTCTTCCGTCCCCTTTTGCAGGTCCAAATCCCATTTTATCAAACCATTATGGCACATATTTTGAATAAATAAGAGTCTGCGGACATTTTCCGTCTCCTGATATAAGGGAATAAGCATTCCCGCATATCCAACTGTGTTTTTCAGCAGCTTTGATACCGCACTCAGCATTTCACTTGTTTCCTTCGCTTTTTCTATCACGGCAAGCGAACGTACAGAGGCCAGAAGGTTATATAAAAAATGCGGGCTTATCTGATACTGTAGCGAACGGATCTCCAGGTTTTTCTTAGCCTTTTCATTTTCGATGATTTGCTTGAAGAAAGAATTCAGCTGCCTTACCATTCGGTTGAAGCTTCTTGTCATATCTCCGAGTTCATCTTTCCGGTTACAGTCCAACTGTACATCAAAATTTCCTTTTTCTGTATATTGCATCGCTTTACTTAAGATATTAACCGGTTTTGATATATTTTTCGATATGAGTACCGATACCAGAACTACGATAATTATACAGAGCAATGCAAAGAGAATGGTTATCCAGGTGATATTCTTAATCTCACTGTTATAGATGGGAAAAGGTATAAAACGAACCATTTGATAACGGTAAAGAGGTGATGTATCATATATCATCACCATCTTACTTTCATTCGCAACTACTGGTATCACACCGCTGGTTTCCTTCATTTGCATAATATTATCTTTTATAAGACGATAATAATAATCCGATTCCTCCTCCTGACATTGAGAAACCACCACCTGTCCGTCATTATTAATCAAAAACAGGGCACTATCCTCTTTATTCTGTACCATAACGGAAGAAAAAAGAGCAGGATCGATTGCAAAGTGAACGGATCCAATTTCCGCCAAATTACCAAGATCAGTTACATCCCTAATCAATTTCCCAAAAATCAGAGCATTTCTGCCGTCCTGCATCGGTTCGATCCCTCTTGAAACAATGGAACTGAATCCGATATCTTTTCCTATGAACCAACTGTTCCGGGAGAATGCTTTTAAATCTGTATGGTACTTGTCCTGAATTGCATAGGTAACACCATCAGGCATTGTAATATAAACACCGGATACCCCTTTACTTTTTCCAAACATCCCTATCATCATTTCATCCATATCCTGCAATGCAACCCAACAATCCCCGTCTGTCCGGGATGTTCTAATCTGATTCATGGCATGCTGGAATTCCTTGGAAGAGGTCACTATCTCCATGTCGGCCGTCAGCCTCTGCAGCTCATTATCTATACTTTTTGCCAACATTTCTATAGACGACATAGTTTCCATGTTTATTTTTTGATAAAGATTTTTGCTTAAAATATTATAAGAATATACCGTAGCCACAATTAACGGGACGAGCGAAACACCCAATAAAATGCAAATCATTTTCATTCTGAAGCTTTTCATAACCTTTTCTCCATTTTCCCGCACAAAAAACATTGTATTCTTACTACTGATTTTCAGTATAGCATATCCCATCCAATGGCTGCAATCAAACATAAAAGCATAAAAATAGAAACCGCCCTATTCGTAGATGCATGTGTCATATTACATACATACGGTATCTGTGTACCGTTCAGGCAGGGACTAAATTCCCCCGTTAAGCATTCATACGAAAGGACGATTCCATATATACTATTTTAGAACAATTGACAGACAGGCAATTTCATGCTATGGCTAATCCCTTTCCCCTCCGTTAACCAGCACATGCTCCCCAGGTATTAACGCATAATCCCTGCCTCCAGCCGAAAGCACACCGCCTTCTTTATCTGTATACACATCCAGCACGCCGTCCTTCCAGTCCATCCACACCGTCCCCCGGCCCACCGGAAAATAACAGGAAAACCGGTCGAAAAGTTCAAGCCTCGGCTTGACCGAAAAGGTCTCATAAGCGACCGCCGAAGAGGTAACCCCCATACAGTACCTGCCCAGCAGGTATATCGGGCTTGCTCCCCAGGCATGGCACAGACTCTTGCCGAATTTATCTCCGTACATGCCATACTGCTCCTCCTCCGGCTGGCCGGGTATATACTCCTCCCAGAAAGTGGACGCTCCCTGTAAAAGCATCCCTCCCCAGTAGCTTTTCATGGCTGCCATCACCACATCGAAGCGTTCCAGCCCCGCCAGCACTTCCAGCTCATAGAACTTGAAATAGGGCGTGGTAATGGCAGGAACCGCTTCATTCAGAAGCACATGTTCCAGAATACTACGAGTTTCCAGGACATCCGCAAACCCGAAAAGAACGGCGAAAATATTGGCATGGCGGGTGACATTCCTTCTGCCCGACCGGTAGCTGTCGATAAATGCTCCTTTTTCCTCATCCCAGAAAAAGCGTCGTATGTGACAAAGAAGCTGTTCCTTTTTCTGCACAAATTCTTCTCTGTCCAATCCGAGCAGCCCCCTCACTGCCGCCATTGACTCATAGCTTTTTGCCAGCAGCATCTGTTCCGCGCAAAGGGTTCCCTCTTTATCCATTTCCGCCCAGTCTATGTAAATCCAGTCCCCTTCCCTTCCATAAATAAAACCCTGTTCATCCGTCTGTTCCATACAATAACGCATCAGGGACTCCATTTTCGGGTATATCATGCGGATAAATTCCAGATCCCCTGACATCTTATAATAATTTTCCAGGCTGATTATCCAATACAGGGAATAATCCACAATCGTATTGATATGCCCCGTAACGGGATCGTTTCCCCGAAGGGCCAGAATCGTCCGCTTACAGATATCCTTGTCAAAGAAAAGATATTGGTTGATGAAATAGCTCTGGTACGCATCCCCGGACCAAATCCACCTGTCCCGTTTGACACCGTCCAGGAAGAAAATACCGCTGGACAGACGGAACGTGGTGTCCGCAACCTTCCAGATTCGGTTCACCAGCTCATCGCTGCAGGAAAAATCACTCCTTTTGCCAAAGTCCACATATTTGTATAACGCTTCCGGTGTGATAAGGCAGGACGCTTCCCCCTCCAAAGTCCCATACTCCGCAGTAAGAAACAGGTAACGGAAGGCGCGCAGTTTCGTATGGTAGCACCGGCCGTCCTCCCACCTGCCGAAGGGGGAGTCTGTCAGGTATTTTAAGCCTTCCGCTTCTTCCTCTCCGGGAATCTTAAGTACCTGCTTCAGGTAACACCACTCCGTGTCCAGCGCTTCCGCCCGGGATTCCCCGTAACACAGCGTCACGGTTTGCGGCCTTATAGCCCCATTAATATGAAGCAGGGTATCCGCCGTAAGCTCTCTGCCGAAATCATAAAGGATACCCCCGTTTATTTTTTCTTCCGCCGCCGGCCGGCAGATTTCACAGGTGTAATCAAATTCCTGGGGATCCTGCTCCCTGTTTTCATACATCCCGTTTAGCCCCGCAGGGACAGCCGGTTGTACAAAGTCGGAAACGGTCCACTCCTTTCCCGAAAAAACCGTTTCTCCTTCCACATAAATACAGGGAAGCCCTGTCCGGTTTCCCAATACCACATCAATCCTTACTTCTTTTGCCGGGCAGGAAATCCATTCCCCTATCCTGTATTTTTTCTCCTGATAAAATACCTGATCCGCAGGGAACCCTTCCGGCGCTTCGGCCTTACTTTTAAGAAGCACATGCCCCTCCCCTTTTGCCGTCACCCGGAAAACCGTTTCCTTTTCCGGCGTAAACTTCCCATGAAATACCACATGGTGGCGGCAGTCCGCAATATGCCAGTAGGCAGGCCAGAAAAAGCCCCGTTCCTCCCTGTCAAAGTTCTGGCGCATCCCATGATAAATCTCAAAATCTCCCGGATACCATATCCAATTGGCCATTTTTTCCATCCCTTTCTGCAGTCCCGGGATTTCCCTTCCGGCGCTCCTGTGTCCTGCCCCTTCCCCGGTTTCCTGCGTTCCTTGATTGTTTTCTCCGTATGGGTATTATATAATAACGGAAGAAGGTTTCTAAACAACCAATATCCGTTTTCCGGCTATCAGATACGCCTAAAACCAAGTTGCTTTTTTGCGGCCTGGGGATGGAGTACCAGTGCCGCCGGGCTATAGTCGCCGGATTTACACCCGGAGACACCCGGAATCCATACACAATGAAATTAGTACAGGAGAATACATGAAAAATCAGAAAATCCCTGCGCCGGCAGGCCGGATGCTTGTACGGAACAACTGGACGGCTTCTTCCGACCGCATGACCATCATAACTCCTCTAACCATGTTTTATAAAATCAGGGATAAAAAAACGGGTAAGCTGCTTCATGCCGCCTTTTATCCCGGCTCCATGAGTTCTGCTTATTTGCCTGACAATGCGGTATCCCACCAGCATGACCATTTTGAACTGATGTATGTCCTGGAAGGGGAGCTGACCAATAAAATAGAACGGATTTCCTATACTTATAAGAAAGGGGATGCCTGTCTGCTTAACCGGAATACGAGGCACACGGATATACCGGGGCCGCATTGCAGCGTGGTATTCATTAACTTTCATGCCGAGTATATTATGGATTTAGCCGAAAAAGATGTGCTCTTTGATGTAAGCCCCCGCCTCACTCCCCCGGGAGGCCTCATTCATGAATTCCTTCATTCCAACCTCCAGGGGGAGGAACGCTTTGCCCGTAATTACCTGGAATTTTCCCCCACTCTGTATTCTTTATCCAGCTCTTCAGACAATCCGGCCGAAACCCTTATCGATCAGATGCAGCAGCTGCTGCTTGATAATAAACCGGGGGGTTCCTACTTTCTGCGCGGCCTGCTGTTACGTTTAATCTACACACTGGAAGATAAAAACAAATTCCACTGTAATTTCATGCGCCTGGATTCCAGCAATGAGGACTTTCTGTTCGCCCGGATCACGAATTTTCTGGAGGAGACCCACGGGCATATTTCCCGTTCCCGGCTTTCGGAAGCCCTGCATTATAATGCGGAATATCTGAATCAGATTGTAAAACGGCGTACCGGCTCCAGCCTTCTGCGGCTGGCGGGAAGCTACCGCCTGGACCAGGCTAAACAGCTGCTGACCGGCACCGACAAAAGCGTGACCGCGATTGCAGAAGAACTGGGCTATTCGGGCACTTCCCATTTCTATGAATCCTTCCGGAAGGAAACCGGAATGTCACCGTTAAAATACAGGGAAAGAAATTGTTAAATAAGCATTTCTTAAATAGTGGAAAACGATAAACAAAATAGAATATGATTATATACAGGTAGAAGGCAGATTCTACTGATTTTATCTTATGTAACAACTCTCATCTTTTTTATTTCACTCATTTTTTGAATTCTTACATGAAAGCTCTGAGAACGCAGGCAATTACAAATAAGAACAGCCGTATAAACCTTACTAAAATAATTGCGTATCTTGATTTGCTGCAGGAATACGGAACACGATTATGCTCTCCTGTAACAAAACTTATCAAGGTATAGTTCTATTTGGTTCTATCTATTTTGACCCGCAGTCGAGTCAAAATTTGAGTCACCTTAACTTCCTCCGGTCCGGATATCTTTTTTCAATCATCCACAAATGCACTTGTTATCGTCACATTTCTCTGCTATAATAACCATGGTGCTACCCTACACGGTAGGCGGTTGCCCTTCTTCGTTGGAGGGCTTGCCCTCCAATCATGCACTGACTTTTTGTCAGCGCGAAAGGAGGGATGGCCATGGTTACATATGATGAATTGTTTCAATTTGGATTATTAATCGTTGCTGTTGTTGGTCTTGTTTACAAGATTTCACACAAAAAATAACCGCCCTAGCCTCGAAAACTAAGCGGTTATTTTTAACTAATTAATTGGAGGGGCAACCGTCTATCGGTAGCACCTTTAATATCATTATAATAGCACCTCTGCGTTCACATTGCAACATTTTCAAGAAATAAATCTTCCATTAAAAGCGTTTCCTGCTCCTTTTCATCTCCCAACACAGGAGAATACAAATCCATTGTCATGCTGGTATTGGAATGCCCCACCAGTATGCCATCCTCTGTCATCCTCTTCTCCAACTTCTCCAGTTCACTTTCCACCCGGTAGCGGCTTGTCTGCGTACCGTTCGGGTTGCAGAATACCGAAGGCCGACAGGCCACTTACACCATACTTTGATACTATTCTCATAAAAAAGGCCTGCATATCCGCAGGCCCGCATGTATTCTTATGTAAAGAATTATTTTTTAATATGAAATGCATTCCATCCCGGATAAACGCCTCCCGCGCCCAGCTCTTCTTCTATCCGGAGAAGCTGGTTATACTTTGCCACACGCTCCGTTCTGCTGGGCGCTCCGGTTTTGATCTGGCAGGTATTCAGCGCAACAGCCAAATCCGCGATTGTGGTATCCTCCGTTTCGCCGGAGCGGTGGGATGAAATCGCAGTATATCCCGCGTTATGGGCCATCTTGATCGCTTCCAGCGTTTCGGAAACCGTTCCGATCTGGTTCAGCTTAATCAGAATGGAATTGCCGCAGCCAAGGGAAATCCCTTTTGCCAGACGTTCGGTGTTGGTGACAAACAGATCGTCTCCCACCAGCTGTACCCTGTCTCCCAGCTCCCTGGTCAGCATCTGCCAGCCTTCCCAGTCCTCTTCGTCCAGACCGTCCTCAATGGAATAAATGGGATATTTATCGCAGAGGGCCTTCCAATGCCCCACAAGCTGCGCAGAGGTAAATTTCTTTCCGCATTTGGGAAGCAGATACTCGCCTTTTCTCTCTCCCTTCCATTCGCTGGAAGCCGCGTCCATAGCCAGGACAAAATCCTTACCCGGCTCATATCCCGCTTTTTCCACAGCCTCGAGGATGACCTGGATTGCTTCCTCATCACTGGAAAGATCCGGGGCAAAACCGCCTTCGTCACCTACGGAGGTGGCAAGCCCTCTCGCTTTCAGCAGGGCCGCCAGCGCGTGGAACACCTCCGTACACCAGCGCAGCCCTTCCCGAAAGCTGTCCGCGCCTGCAGGCATAATCATAAACTCCTGTACATCCACAGTATTTGCCGCATGGGCTCCTCCATTTAAAATATTCATCATAGGCACCGGAAGCCGGTTGGCATTCACCCCTCCCAGAAAACGGTAGAGGGGAATGTGCAGGGCAAGACTTGCCGCTCTGGCGCAGGCGATGGATACGGCAAGTATGGCATTGGCTCCCAGCGCGGATTTATCTTTGGTTCCGTCCGCTTTTTGCATGGCGCCGTCCACTGCATAGATATCGGAGGCATCCATGCCTTTTATCGTATCGTTTATTACCGTATCGATATTATGTACCGCTTTGCTTACGCCTTTCCCTCCGAAACGGGTTTTGTCGCCGTCACGCAGCTCCAATGCCTCGAATTCCCCGGTGGACGCGCCGCTTGGCGCGGTTCCTCTGCCCACAATCCCGCCGGCCAGAACCACCTCCGCCTCTACGGTGGGATTTCCTCTGGAATCAATAATCTCCCGGCCGGTAACTTTTTCAATTTCTAAAAATCGTTTTTCCATTCTTTTTCCTTTCCTGCGGAATACTTCCCGCCCTTCCTTTTCCGGTAAGCCGCCCACATAAGGCCGGGCCGCGGGCCGATATAATTTCTCAGGAAACACCGGTCAGAAGATCCGTGATCTGCGGCAGCCCTTTTTTACCGAAATAGACCTTATCGTCATTCACCACGATACATGGTACGCTCATCACCTTATATTGATTCTTCAATTCCGGATAATGCATCAAGTCGAACATTTCCGCACTCACCAACGGCGATACCGCAGCGGCCTTCTGTGCGGCCATGACGGTTTCCGGGCACATGGTACAGGACAGGGATACCAGTACCTTAACATTTACCTTTTCCTTCAGCTGCTGCAGCCGGCTTATCAGCCCGGGATCCGCCTCCTGCCCCGGCCCTGCCACGTTATACAGGGCAATGATAAACGAGTTGAATTCATGGCCGCCGGGAACGCCGTGGAACCTTATGCCGCTGAAGCTGCCGTCCTCCCGGTACAAATCAATGGAAGGCAGAAGCCCGCCGGCATCTTCTTCCCGGTTCTGCTCCCCGGGAACCGGCTCCCTCTCCGTTTTCCATATTACTTTGTCCGTTACGGCGGCAAGCTCTCCTAAAAAGCCTGTTATCTCACCCGAAAGCGGGCTGTCATCCAGACGGGTTTTCACGATAACGGGGGATGCGAACCGTGCAAAAATCCCTTCCAGCTGCTCCCGAATTGCCGGACTGATGAATCCCGTATTCTTCTCTCGTTCGTGTCCCGGTTCCGCCTTTTGGGTTTTTACCGGCTTTTGGCTGTCCCGTTCCGGGATTCCCAGCCGCCGGTGAAGCTCGCCCAGATATTTTTCCAGAGCCGTTGCTGCCATGGCCCCGTCTGAGACGGCAGTCACCACCTGGCGGAGATTTTTGATACATACATCCCCGGCCGCATATACCCCTTCCAGGCTGGTTCTGTGATTTTCATCCGTAATCAGGTACCCCTGCTTATCCCTGGCAACGGCCCGGAGAATCCAGCCCGTATCAGGGACATATCCGGCAAAAACAAAAATACCGAAGGGGCCGTCCTTTTCGGCAGATACCTCCCACTCCTTTCCGGTATTATTGTCCCGGAAGCTGGCATAGGTGACCATCTCTTCCCCTCCGGCCTCCACGATTTCCGTATGGAATTTCACATCGATTTTTTCGTGTGACAGGGCTTTCTCCGCCACGGATCACGTTCACATAAGCCTGTACTGCAAATTCATCAATTTCCTTATTAATCAAAGACATCTTGTTTTCCTCCTGTCTGTCAATCGTATTAACGCAATTAGTTAGTTTATTCTAACCAATTGCATTGTACCATGCATGGGACAGTTTTTCAAGAATCAATAATAAGAATAATTATTATTTTAAAGATTCAGGCCGGCAATCACTCTTTTCAGTTCCCCTGCCGATTCACATAACTGTTCCTTTTCTTTACTGTCCAAAGGGATCTCCAGAACCTTTTCCGCCCCGTTCTGTCCGACTATGGTAGGTACGCTGAGGCAGATATCCGTCAGCCCGTATGGCCCGTCAATAAAACTGGATACCGGCATAACGGAATGTTCATTGCGGATAATGCTTTCTGTTATCCGGCTGACGGCCATAGCCACACCGTAATAGGTAGCCCCCTTGCGTTCGATGATATCGTATGCGCTGTCACGGACATTCCGGTAAATTTTCTCCATGGACTCCATATGATCATAATATCCTCTCAGCTCACAAAAGCTGTTGATATCAATTCCCGAGACATTGGCCCCGCTCCAGACAGCCAGTTCGCTGTCGCCGTGTTCTCCGATAATAAATGCATGGACACTGCGGCTGTCCACCTGCAGATGTTCACTGAGCAGATACCGGAACCGGGCCGTATCCAGCACCGTACCGCTCCCTATAACCCGTTCCTTCGGAAACCTGGAAATTTTCAGGGCCGCATAGGTAAGGATATCCACCGGGTTCGCCACGATCATTAAAATTCCTTCAAAACCTCTGCCCGTGATTTCCGGTATAATGGATTTTAAAATAGCCACATTCTTATGCACCAGATCCAGCCTGGTTTCCCCCGGCTTCTGGTTTGCCCCCGCCGTAATGATTATCAGGGAGCAGTCGCTGATATCGTCATAACTCCCCGCATATATTTTAACCGGCTTGACAAACGGACGCCCGTGGCTCAAATCCATGGCCTCCCCCTCCGCTTTCTTATGATTGGCGTCAAGCAATACCAATTCTGAAAATAATCCCTTGTGTATCAGGCTGAATGCGGAAGAAGCCCCAACAAAACCGCATCCGATAATCGCCGCTTTCTGAATATTTATCATCTTTTCTCCTCTCTGCGCACGTTGGCGCATCCTTTCCTGATTGCTGTTAAAATAACCCAAACCTGCATTTTTGTTTTCATGTCAAATACCTGCTGCCTGCGGCAGGTATAAAAAGGGTTTGAACATATCCTACTATTTTAGTATGATTTGTTCAAACCCTATTATAATCATATATTCCCTGCAGCACAAGAGCGGCAGGATCTTCTTAGCGATAATCTTTCTCAACTGATGTACAAAATCGGCGTGCTTCCCAGAATCCTTTTGATTTCTTCCCGCAAAAAAGCCTCCGCCTCCGCCCGCACCTCGGGACGGTAGCAATATCTGCCCCTGCCTCTTCCTGTCATCAGCTCTTTATCATACAAATCCGGGGCCATGGGAAAAGCCTCTTCGTTAATAGCCCGGTGGACATAGCTGTATGTCATGAGAATGATTTCCAAAAACATGCTTTTTTTCATTTTAACAGAAAGCCCTTCCTCCAGTTCCTCCAGAAGCCCCCGGTACTGCTCCTTCCAGCCGTCCGTCAATATCACCGGCGCTATGAGCAGCCCGCAGGGATAACCCGCCTCACACATCCGGTTAACCGCACGGATCCGTTCCTTCAGGGAGGAGGTTCCCAGCTCCATCCGGCTGATTACCGGCTGGGGATTCACGCTCATACGGAAGATCACTTTCCCTTGATGATCCAGGGAAAGCAGGGGATCCACCATCTTGAATTTAGTGGGGAAAGTCAGGGAGCCGTTTCCCTCCCTGGCAAAACGGGGAATCGTATATAACAGATTATCGGTTATGGTATTTTCCAGAACCAGATCGCTGTTGCTCCCGATTTCATAAGTCCGCCCGGGTTCTTTCAGGGAACGTTTCAGCAGCCGGTCCATCATCTGTTCCCGGTTTACAAAAAGTCTGAGATAGGCGCATTTATTATAGTTACAGACCAAATAGCAATACAGGCACATGGCGGTACAGCCGGAAGAGGTAAAGGGCACCAGATAATCCGACACCTTATGGTTTTCCACATACTTATGTGTTTTTCTGGTCCCTATAATCAGATTCCTTTTCATATGCCCGAACTCCGAATTCGGCTTTTCCTGCATTTCCTTTATGGAATTATGGCTCTCGACAGGAATCCAGGGAAGGCCGGAAAACTGTTCCTTCAGCTGCCGCCCCAGGGGATACTCCAAACTGTCCGGCTCATAATATACTGCATCAAATGTCATCTCCTCTTTCCTTCTTTCCGACAAATATAATAGCAGTATGTCCCATTCTCCTTTAAAGCATCCGTTTTTCCTTCCGGTATTCCTGAGGCGTCATATCCGTGATTTTTTTAAACATTCTGGAAAAATGGGAAAAGTTATCGTAGCCCACCTTGGATGCCACAATACTGATGGACAGCCGGGAGTGTTCCAGGAGCGTCTTTGCCATATTCATCTTTTCCAGCAGGACATAATCCTTGAAGGTTTCCCCTGTCTGCTGTTTAAACAGGCGTGAAAAATACTCCTCATTCAGATGCACCAGTTCGGCCACATCGGTGCGTGATATATTCTTGTTCAGATTGGCTTTGATATATGCCACAGCCCTTTGAACCGGCTCATCCTCCGCACCGTCCTTTTCCTGCTTCCCGCCGGCTATATCGGCCAGCCTGAAAATGCCGCTTTTTCCGGACGGGTTCAACACCTCCCCCGCGCCGGCAAGAAACCAAAGCCTCCCGCCGATAGCCGGCCCCGGCTTCCCTTCGCCGGTAAACGGCAGCTTTGTTCCCATATATACCGCTATGGAAAAATCCATCTGGGCTTCTATAAAATCATAAAAATCCCGAAGGCCGACATCCCATTTCCCTTCATCGGACAGGCTGTCCTCCACCGCAACCAGAAGCCCGAAACCACCCTCCTGCATGGAGGATATGCAGGTCACACCATGAGCCGGGGCAAACAGTTCTTCCAGCACATTCCGGATAACCAGACGTACCAGCTTTTCATCCCAGGTATTGGTTACCCGGTTCCATTTGGTAATACGGACCGCGGCCGGATAAAAAGCGGCTTCTTTAAAATCAGGCTGCAGCAGCTCCGCCAGCGTGCTGAAAATCTGTTCCGCATCCGCCTCCTTCCCCTGACGCAGCTTCATGCATAACGCTTCCAGAATGGTATCCCGCTGTTCCACCACCAGCTTTCTTGTGTTCTGAAGCTGCCTGACACTCTGGTTTTCCCGTATTTTCCCCTCCGCCTTACGCAGCACCGCCTCCACCTCTTCATACCGTACCGGCTGAAGGATGTAATCAAAGCTTCCCAGACGGATAGCCTCCCTTGCATAAGAAAAATCGGCATGGGAAGTCAGAAAAATGCATTCCAGGGAGGGAAGGCTTTCTTTCGCCCACTGGCACAGCTCCAAACCGTCCTCCTCCGGCATTTCAATATCGCTCAACATCACATCCACAGGAAAATTCACCAACACCAGCTTGGCCTCCCTTGCACTGCAGGCCGTATATACCTTCTCCACGCCCAAATCCTTCCACCGGATGCCGTCCCTTAAGCTTTCCACAATCGCTTTCTGATCATCAACTATCAATACATTCATCCGTTTCTCCCCTTATCCCCTGCCTGTCCGGATTGATTACCGGCACAATCAGTTCGCTCACAGCCCCGCCGCCGTTATAGAAATTATATTCCGCTTTTCCTTCATATATAAGAGCACATCTTCTTTTCAGATTATGGATCCCCACGCTGCGCGTCCCCTTCCGGGTATCCGCGTTGATTTCCTCCAGGATGTTATCCGGATAACCGCCGCCGTTATCCGACACCATAATATCCAGATAAATCCCATCCTCCGTCAGCAGCTGCTGTACGCATACCCGGATAGCAAGCTCCCGTCCCGGCGCACCCAGCTTGGCATATTTCACGCTGTTCTCCACAAAGGTCTGCACACACAGGGTGGGCACAAGATAATCCGCCGTCCCTTCCTCTTCCCGGATCCCGCAGACTACAGGGCGCCCTGTCATGGATTTCTGCAGCTCTATATAATTGCGCACATAGTTCAGTTCCGCTCCCAGCGTTACCAGCTCCCGTTCCGTCTGCAGAAGGTAGCGCAGATGCTCGGAGATATGCAGGATCAGCTCCTGGGATTTCTCCCAGTCCTTTGCCAGCGTAAGCGCATTTAAGGTTTTCAGTCCGTTCAGGTAAAAATGGGGCTTCAGCTGAAGCTGGAGATACTGCATCTGCGCCTTCTGCTTTTCTATGGTTTCTTCATAAGAACGCATTTTCTGCTTTTCAATTTCCGATACCATAGCCGTCAATGTTTCACCAACCTCCTGGATTTCCTTCAGATGGCCGCGGGATCCGGTGCGGGCATTCCATTCTCCCTGCCGGATCCGGTTCATGGTTTCCGTCAGATCCCGGAGAGGCCATACCAACTCCCGGCGGATAAACCGGTAGAGCCAGTATACCGCCAGAACAGAAAACAACGTAACGATGAGCAATAACAGCTGAGGCACATTCATATAGGTCCACAGCCTGCACGGGATGCTCATACACAGCCACATACTGCTGTTCTCAATCCTGCGGCCGTATACGTACCGGTTATCCTTCCAATAGCGGAAGGACTTTTCCTGGTTCTTCGTCTGCGCGGCTATTCCAAGCGTATCCTCTTTTCCCTCCGCATGGTACAGCATTCCCTCTTCAACAATAGATACGCCGGCCCCGTCCCCTGCGGTGCGCTCCAACTCATCCAACCTGCCGTTCATGCTGAAAACGCCGCATACCGCCACGTTTCCCCTCTTATAGGTGAGCGTACGGAAAACGCCGTCTGCCGTAACCACAGTCTGCCAGTCTCCTCCGTTTTTGGACTGGCTCAGCAGGACCGTGAGCCTGTCCTTGATTTCCATCTGGGAGTCAAAAGATATGATCTCCTTATCACACTGGAACAGACTCTTCTGGAAGGCCCCGTAAAAAATATAAACCCCATGCATATTTTCCTGCAGGAACAGCCTGCTTTTCATGGCGTCAAAAAGCTCATAAGCATTGCTGTATTCTTCCGTTTCCTCCTGCAAAACAGTAAGCGCTTCGAAATTCTTATTTTTGGCGTAAATGTCATAAAGAATCTCGTCCAGATCCTTGGCCGCTTTCTCCACATATTCCGCAGCCTCCGACAAAAGCCCCATTTCCCGCTCTCTGCCCCGGTTCTGATAATCCGCAACCAGATAATAATCCATACAAGACAGCAGGATGAGCAACGCCGCATATCCTGCCATCATGATAAGGACCACCATACGGTTCAGACTCCACGTTTTTTTCTTTTCCGTTTCCGTAAGCTCCCCTCCCTGCTTCTTCAGAAACTTCCGCGGCCGTTCCTTACTGCCGCTTTCTTTCAAGATATTATTTTTATCATAGCATAATCTGCTGCAACTCTCTACACCCTTCCGGGCAAAAAGAAAACCCACAGGGCAGCCTTCCCTGTGGGTCATTTCCTTTTCGGCCGATTACGGCATTATAGAATATGCGCCGTCTACCAACAGACATTGTCCGGAATAATAGCAGCTGTCCGGGCCGCTGAGGAAAGCGATAACGGGGGCGATATCTTTTTCCGCATCCCCCAGACGCTTCATGGGCTGCTGCTCCAGAATCTCCGCATATTTCTCCGGGAATTTTTCCGCCCAGATTTTTGCAGCCGGTGACTCTGCACCGGGAAGCACACAGTTCACGCAGATTCCGTATTTTCCCCACTCTTTTGCGGCAATTTTGGTCAGTCCGCGGATCGCTTCCTTATTGCAGCCATAGGCCAGGTTCCCTGCGTAACCGAACATCCCTGTTGCGGAAGCAAAATTGATCACTCTTCCTTCCCCCTGTTCCTTCATATAAGGGAAGCACTCCTGCATAAAATTCAGGGAGCCCAGGGTTCCCGTAGACCAGGCGGTATACATCATTTCGTAGGTGACCTCCTCCACCGGCGCACTTCCCGGCAGACTCTGTGCGTTATTGATCATGACATCCACCGTTTTGTAGGTTTCCACCGTTTTTGCGACCACTTCCTTTACCCTGTCCCGATCTGCGGTATCACAGGTCATGGCGAAGCTTTCCCCTCCCAAATCACGGATTTCCTTGGCTGTAGCCTCAATGGGTTCGGGACGGCGTCCCACACATACAACCTTTACGCCTCTTTTCCCCAGACAAAGCGCAATCCCCTGTCCTATTCCCTGGCCCGCGCCGGTAACAATAGCTACCTTTTCATTTAATTGTTTCATACCCTTACCCCTTTTCCTTTTTGTTTATATGGTATCATTTTGCCCAGGAGCAATCAACCCTTTCTTTCGCCCTGAGGACGGCCGAACGGCAGCGTATCTCCCCCCGATTTAAACCGTCAGTTGCAATTCTTGTCGAAAAAAGGTAAAATGTGCATAGTTACGGCTAATGCCGGTATCTAATATGTTTTAACGGAATGGAGATTTTTATGGGATTTTTACATGCACTGGTTTCGAATGTGGTATTTATGGCCGCGGCTACCGGCTGGCTCGTTGCACAGATATTGAAAACTATTATTTACGCATTTATCAACAAAAGCTTCGATGCCGAACGCCTTGTGGGAAGCGGCGGTATGCCCAGCTCCCATTCCGCCACCGTATGTGCCCTGGCTACAGCGGCTGGCATCCGATACGGCGGCGGCAGCTTTCAATTTGCCGTTTCGGCCATTCTGGCGATCATTGTCATGTATGACGCCCGCGGGGTGCGGCGCGAAACCGGAATCCAAGCTCAGGTTATTAACGAAATGAGTTCTTTTTTCCGCAATATGGGCAGTCCCCTGTCCTATGAAGAAAAGCTGAAGGAATTTGTAGGCCATACTCCGATACAGGTTCTGGCGGGAGCCATCCTCGGCATTATAATTGCAGTTATTTACTGCTTTGCCATGGTTTAGAAAATATTGCCTGTAAAAAGAAAGGAACAGCAGGATCCGGATATTCTCACGGACTGCTGTTCCTTTTTTCTTATCTTTTTATAACACACGGGGAACCCCGCTATGCTTATTCAGGAATCTTCCTGTTATATTTTTCCCTTTTCCGGTAAACCTCGGCTTGGCCCTTCTGCTCCTGACGGAATTCCCGCAGATGCTGTTCCTTGCGGCGGATACGCTCCGCTCCTGCCGTGGTATAATGATACCCTTTGCATATATGGGAAAGGCTGATATGCACATACTCCATCCCCTGGGCCATGGCGATATCCACCTTCAGCCACCCTAGCAAAAGCATGTGATATGCCTTACTCCAAAAGCCTTTTCCCGCTTCGGTATTCCTCACCAGGTAGGCAAAAAGCAACAAAAGAAAAACAGCATCCAATAAAATAAAAATCGTTCCCATCATAATCCTCAACCTCTTTTCTCCATGCGAAATATTGTTTACGGGAACCACGGTTTTCCTTATGTCTATATACTTATCATAGCCTTTTTGTACATGGGAGTCAAGGCCGGGCGGAAATTAATCTTCGCTGAAATATCCCTATAATTACGTCACTGAATATGCCGCAATGATTCATGGACGGATAACATATTTTCATGAAACTATATAGTACTGCGGGGGAAAGATATTACTGATAAAGGACAGGAAAAACGAAGAGTGGATAATGGAATAATACCGGTGAATCTGCGAATCCCGGCTCTCCGGCTACGCCCTGGTAAGCCTTACGATGAAACGCTTCCGTATTTTTAACCGGCTTTATGACCGAAGCCTGGGCGATTTGCTGATTGAAGATGAACCTGTTATCCGGGACATGTCCTTTGAACCCGTTCAGGGCAAGGATTTTTCCGGCATGGGTGTGTTTCCCCTGCCGCAGACTCCTGTGGGTTTTTACACCGCCCAGTACAATACGGACAACCTGCGCTATTTTGATCTGGAGCAAAGTTTGAAGAACGCTTTTTATTCAGAAATGAAAAAGCAGAAGGTTGACAGCATAAATAGAGGGACGGTCCCTGTGATATGCTCTCCCTGAGGGGGGAGTCATCTACCGGGACCGTCCCATTTCTATCGTTTTTTTCTCTTCTGCAAAGCCGGCAATTACAAATCAGCAGACCTTAATTACCCCTTTTACGATATCCGCTTTGTTATTTACACAGGAATCCAGCGCATTTTTAATATCATCCAGTTCAAAATAGTCCGTCACGATATTCTTAATATTGATACGGCCGCCGGCAACTGCTTCAATCGCCATGGGATAGATATTCCTGTAACGGAACACGGTTTTGAAGGTCAGTTCTTTATCCAGTGCCATCCCTATCGGAAGGGTCATTTCGCCGGATGCACTGTAACCCACAAATACGATGGTGGCTCCTTTTTTAGCCGCCCGGATCAACTGCCCGGCCGTGATCTGGCTTCCTGCCGTCTCAATTCCCAGATCAGCGCCATGGCCTCCTGTAAGTTCCCGGATACGGGCCACCGTATCTTCTTCCTTTCCGTTAATCACATAATCGGCGCCCAGCTCCAGCGCCTTATCCAGACGCTTCTGCATGATATCCACCACAATGATTTTGGAAACACCCATGGCCCGCAGGGATAACAAAGTACATAATCCGATACAGCCGGCTCCCGTCACCACCGCAGTCTGCCCCAAATGGGCGCCGCCCTGGTTCGCCGCATGCATCCCCACAGCAAGGGGTTCAATGAGCGCCCCTTCCATCGTACTCATATTGTCCGGCAGTTTGAAGCACAGTCCCGCCTCATGTGCCACATATTCCTGAAATACACCGTCTACGGGAGGTGTGGCAAAGAAAATCACATCCTCACACAGATTATATTTCCCTCCTTTGCAATGCTCACAATGTCCGCAGGTCTTTCCCGGCTCCAGAGCCACCCTGTCCCCTGCCTTCAGATTCGTAACCCCGGCACCGACCTCCACTACGGTCCCGCCTGCTTCATGTCCCAATACAAAAGGCGGCTCCACGATGAAATTCCCGATCCTTCCCGATTCGTAATAATGAAGATCGGATCCGCAGATACCTACATATTCCACCTTTACCAGTACCTCGTTATCGGCAGGCACCGGAATAGGACGCTGCATGATTTCCACCTGGGATATTCCCGTCATAACCGCTGTTTTCATAGTTCCTTCCATTGCTTAACCCTCCTGTATGTAACCGTCCGGAGGTTATATCCTGACAGGCCGGATAGCCGGGCTGTTACAGGATATCCTCCCTTTACTACAATTATATCATAGCGGAAACCTTAAAGGATGACCAGTCAAATATGGGGATTTTTTCATCAAAAATATGCAATATGGAGTGGTTTTTTACCAAAGAAAACAGAACGGGACACTGGTGGATGGTTAATCCCGGTGGTAGAGATCCCTTGTATATACCTTGTCCCATACATCGGCCAGCTCATTGGAATAGCGGTTCGCCACGATGCAGTCGCTATTATCCGTAAATTCTTTGAAATCTTCCAATACCCGGGAACCGAAGAACTCCTTTTCTTTCAGGGCGGGTTCATAAATGATGACCGTGGCGCCTTTTGCCTTGAGACGTTTCATAACGCCCTGGATGGAGCTTTGACGGAAGTTATCGGAATTGGTTTTCATGGTCAGGCGGAAGATGCCTATGGTAACTTTTCTGCCCCCTGTTGCGTTGGTATTCTGGACTCCGTTTTCATAGAATCCCGCTTTTTCCAGGATACGTTCCGCAATGAAATCCTTACGGGTGCGGTTGGATTCCACGATTGCTTCTATAATGTTTTCCGGGACATCCTTGTAGTTGGCGAGGAGCTGTTTGGTGTCCTTGGGAAGGCAGTAGCCGCCGTAACCGAAGGAAGGGTTGTTGTAATGGCTGCCTATTCTGGGGTCGAGGCCTACTCCAAGTATGATCTGGTTGGTGTTGAGTCCATGGACTTCCGCATAGGTATCAAGCTCGTTGAAGAAGCAGACGCGCAGGGCTAAGTAGGTGTTGGCGAAGAGTTTAACGGCCTCGGCTTCGGTAGGGTTTATAACAAGAGTGGGGATGTCTTTTTTCAGGGCGCCTTCCTCTAAAAGGGAGATGAATTGGTGGGCTTTTTGTACCATTTCCTCGTCATCCTGCGGGGCTCCCACGATGATGCGGGAGGGATAGAGGTTGTCATAGAGGGCATGGCCTTCCCGGAGGAATTCGGGGCTGAAGAGGATGTTGCGGGTGTTGTATTTTCGGCGGACGGATTCGGTGTAGCCTACCGGGACGGTGGATTTGATGATGATGGTGGCTTTCCGGTTGACCTGGAGGACTTCTTCGATGACGGATTCTACGGAGGAGGTGTCGAAGTAGTTTTTTATGGGGTCGTAGTTGGTGGGGGTGGCGATGATGATGAAGTCGGCTTCTTGGTAGGCTTTAGTGGCATTGGTGGTGGCTGTTAGGTTTAGGGGCTTTTGGGTGAGGTATTCTTCGATTTCTTTGTCTATAATTGGTGACTTTCGGTTATTTACTGCTTTGATGCGCTCTGTCTGAATGTCTACAGCATATACTTTGTTATATTCTGCTAAAAGTACAGCATTGCTGAGGCCTACATAGCCCTGTCTCTTATACACATCTCCGAGCCCACGAGACAAGAGGCAATCTCGT
>ENA-OXIZ01000306-OXIZ01000306.1-human-gut-metagenome-genome-assembly--contig:-NODE-306-length-20991-cov-4.669135_pt1 | contig 20991 bp, 20 predicted proteins | sample MGYA00249821_ERZ652368 | MGnify/ENA primary metagenome ERZ652368 (study PRJEB26925, sample SAMN05826654) | human gut metagenome | biome: ENVO:2100002; feature: ENVO:00000062; material: ENVO:00002003...
GATGTGTATAAGAGACAGGGAGGATGGCTGGAAGGCGCTTTCTTCAAAAGAGACTGGGAGAATCGGCGGACTGATTACGAAGAAAAGGCGAGAGATGGAGAAAGCAAAAGAGTAGTGACCAAAGTGTGAACAATTTCGAACCGGACTTGAAAAGAGGAGGGAGATTTGTTATAATCGTAAAACTGGGGAGAAACAACAGGTGAGGTTATGAATGAGAAAATAAAAGTATTAGGCGTGTCAATTAATCATTACACGGCTAAGGAAGCAATGAAAAAGGTCATGGAATATATGGAGACAGAACCGATCAATGTGATCGAGATGGTGACGATGAATACGTTGTCGCAGCTTTTGAACAAAGAAGAAAAGCCATATATTGATGAGTTTGACCTTACATTTGCAGGAGATAAATCAATATTAGAGGCGGCAGGAGTGACTGACTCAAAATATTTGAATGAGGCCAAGACACTGCTGTTCGTGAAAATGGTAATGCGATTTCTGCATAAAAGCCACAAAAAGGTTTTTTTGCTCGCCGAAGATGAAGAGGCTTTGGCTGAACTGAGAGAATATGTGACAGGAAAATACAGTGGGATTGTTATCTCTGAGACTGCGACCATGGAAGAACACGGGAAGTCCGATGACATGATTGTCAATCGAATCAACGGTGCAGAGACCGACTGTATCTTTGCGGCGCTTCCATCTCCGCTTCAGGAAGAAGTCATTCTTCGTAACCGCACACTTTTGAATGCCAGAATTTGGTTCGGAATGGGTACTGGATTGAAAGAACGCAGGAGAACGGGATTTGGAAGAAAACGGCTGAAGGCATTTTTTACACAACACATCGTGAAGAAAAAGATTGAGAAAGAACGTAAGCAAAATCAGAATTTGTGAACAATGTATAGTGTGGAAAAAGGATAAGAGCAAAAGGAAAATTGAGGAAATGCATAAAAAATTATGATTTCCTCTTTCTTTTTTTGCTGTTTTGCATTAGTATATAACGTAGAAATATGCGTTTAACCATTTTAAGAAAAAAATGTATTGTAGAAAATGTATATGAAAATTACGAGTGGAGGGAATTGAATGATATCAAATCAAATACTTCAAAACACAATTGAAGGACTAAAAGCAATTACAAGAATTGATTTATGTGTAGTAGATATAGAGGGAAAAGTGCTTGCGGGGACTTGTACAGAGACAGATGACTATGCAACCTCGATAAAATCTTTTGTAGATTCACCTGCAGACAGCCAGGTGGTGCAAGGATGTCAATTTTTTAAAATTTTTGACGAATATCAGTTAGAATATATATTACTTGCTTACGGGGAAAATGAAAATGCATATATGATCGGAAAGCTTGCAGCATTCCAGATTCATAATCTGTTGATTGCATATAAAGAAAGATTTGACAAGGATAATTTTATCAAAAATCTGTTATTGGATAATCTGTTGCTTGTGGATATTTATAACCGCGCAAAGAAACTACATATTGATACAGATGCAAGACGTGTTGTATTTATTATCGAGATGGCGCATGAGAAAGATGCGAACATGATTGAACATGTGCGAGTGTCCATTGGAAGAAAAAACAAAGATTTCATCACAGCTGTCGATGAAAAAAATATTATTGTCGTAAAGGAACTGGAAGCGAGCGAAGGCTATCAGGAGATGGAGCAGGCTGCGAATGCAATGCTGGAATTATTAAAAGCAGAAGGCGAAGAAGGATTGCATGTCGCATATGGTACGATCGTAAGCGACATCAAAGAAGTTTCAAAATCTTATAAAGAAGCAAAGCTTGCGCTTGATGTCGGAAAGATTTTCTTTAACGAAAAAGATGTGATAGCATATAGTACACTTGGAATAGGACGTCTGATCTACCAGCTTCCGATACCACTTTGTAAAATGTTTATCCGAGAGATTTTTGAGGGGAAATCACCGGATGATTTTGACGAAGAGACTTTGATCACAATTAATAAGTTCTTTGAGAACAGTCTGAATGTATCTGAGACATCAAGACAATTGTACATTCACCGTAATACGCTGGTGTACAGACTGGATAAGATTCAAAAGAGCACAGGACTTGATTTGCGTGTCTTTGAGGATGCCATTACATTTAAGATTGCGCTGATGGTTGTAAAATACATGAAACATATGGAAACGTTGGAGTATTAATAATTATGGAGGAGCGTATGATAGAATTAAAAGATGTTACGAAGGAATACTCAAAGGGGATAGCTGCGCTCAATGGAATCAGTCTGACGATTGAGCAAGGTGAGTTTGTATTTATCGTAGGAGACAGTGGGTCGGGAAAATCGACTTTGATTCGTTTGCTGATGAAAGAGCTGGATCCAACATCCGGAACAATCACTGTTATGGGTGAGGATCTTGGAAAAATGAAACACAAACATATTCCGAAATACCGCAGAAGAATCGGAGTTGTGTTTCAGGATTTCCGCCTTTTAAAGGATCGGAATGTATATGAAAATATTGCATTTGCACTTCGTGTGACGGAGGCACCAACTCGTATTATCAAACAGAAAGTTCCTGCGGCATTATCGCTGGTGGGACTGGCGCAAAAGTATAAATCGTTTCCGAAGGAGCTGTCAGGAGGAGAACAGCAGCGTGTGGCGATCGCGAGAGCGATCATCAATGAGCCGTCTATTTTGCTGGCAGATGAGCCGACCGGTAACCTGGACCCGTCTAATTCATGGGAGATTATGAAGTTGCTGGAGGAGGCAAACGACAGAGGAACTACAGTCATTGTAGTTACACATAATCATGAGATTGTAAATGCAATGCAAAAACGAGTTGTAACAATGAAACAGGGCAGCATTGTCAGCGACGAGAAAAAAGGTGGGTATGTATAATGAGAATCAGTACACTAGGATATTCGATAAAGCAAGGGGTTAAGAATATTGGGAGAAACAAGATGTTTTCCATTGCCTCTATGGCGACGATGGCAGCATGTATTTTCCTGTTCGGCGTATTTTTTTCAATTGTAATAAATTTTAGATACATTGTAGATAAGGCTGAAGAAGGAGTAGCAATTACGGTGCTTTTCGATGCAGATGCGACGGACGAGCAGATTAAAGAGATCGGCGAGAAACTAAAGAGCCGAGATGATGTGGCAGAGGTGAAATATATTTCCGCGGAACAGGCATGGGAAGACTTCCAGAAAGATTATTTTGGTGAGGACAATGCGGATGCGGCAGCGGGATTTGAAGGCGATAACCCGTTGATTGACTCTGATAACTACGAAGTATATTTAAAATCAGTTGAGACACAGGCAGACCTTGTAAAATATGCAGAGGGACTTGACGGAGTTCGTCAGGTCAACAAATCAGATGTCGTTGCAGATGCGTTAGGAAATGTGAATGTGCTCATTGCATATGTCTCAGGAGGAATTATCCTGATTCTGCTTGCAGTATCTATTTTCCTGATCAGCAATACGGTTACGATGGGAATTACAATCAGACGTGAAGAGATTGCGATTATGAAATACATAGGTGCAAAAGACTTTTTTGTAAGAGCGCCATTTATCGTGGAAGGTATCTTCATCGGTTTGATCGGAGCGGCGGTACCGCTTGTGGCACTGTACTTTGCATATGGAAAAGTTGTTAATTATGTTTTGGAAAGATTTAAAATTTTAAATAATATTTTAGACTTTCTTCCGGTGGGGCAGGTATATCAGATATTACTGCCGGTTGGATTAATTCTCGGAGTAGGAATTGGTTTTGTGGGAAGTTTCTTTACGATTAGGAAACATTTAAAGGCATAGGTGACTTTATGACAAAAAGAAGAAGAATTGCGAACTGTATGATTGCAGGAGTACTTTCACTCAGTTTTATCATGCCGACATATGCGACGGATTTATCCGATGCACAACAGAAGGCACAGCAATTAGAAGAACAGAAAAAGGCCGCCGAATCAGAAAAGTCTTCTTTGGCGGAACAATTGAATACCATTGTGACGGACATGAAAAAGTCAGAAGAGGACATGACAAAAAAAGAGTCGGAAATCGAAAAGGCTGAAGAAGAACTTGTCAACGCAAAGGTAGATGAGCAGAATCAGTATGAAAGCATGAAAAAAAGAATCAAGTACATTTATGAAAATGGAAGTTCCGAATTTTTAGAGATCATGCTGGAAGCAAAAGATATGGCAGACTTTTTGAATAAGGCGGAGTACGCCACAAAGATGTCTGAGTATGACAGAGATATGTTGAAAAAATTCCAGAAGCTTGTAAAGAAAGTGGAGGAAGAAGAGGCAAAGTTAAATAAAGAATATGAAGAGCTGCATACACTTCAGGCGAGTCTCACAGAAAAGCAGACAGCAGTGGAGACGCTTTTGACGGAGAAGGCTTCGGAGATTGCGAGCATTGAATCCGAGATGACCGAAGTGCAGGGATTGATCACAGCTGCCAAGGAAGCAGAGCGAAGAAGGCAGGAAGCAGAGGAGGCAGCTAAGCAGCAGGCACAGCAGAATAATGGAAATTCTGGCGGTACTGCCGGAGATTCTGTTGTGAGTGGGAATGGTTTCTTCACTCATCCTTGTCCGGGTATGAGTTACCAGTCAAGCTACTTCGGAGAAGTACGTGAGGGAATCGGTGATTCCAGACCGCACAAGGGACATGATTATGCTGCGGCGCCGGGGACTCCGATCTATGCGGCAGCAGCCGGAAAGGTGACAACAGCCGGATACAGCAACTCTGCCGGATACTGGGTTGTTATCAACCATGGCAATGGGCTTGTGACAAAATATATGCATATGTGGCAGATGCCGTATGTGTCAGAAGGGCAGACAGTAGAAAAAGGGCAGAATATCGGAGGCGTAGGTACGACAGGACAATCGACCGGAAACCACCTGCATTTTCAGGTGGAATTAAATGGTGTTCCGGTGAACCCGTCAAATTATATGTAAGAAGGTATATTGGTGAATGGAAAAGAAAAATAGCTTTTTAAAAGGGGCACTTTGCGGTGCCCTTGCTATGTTATTAGCGGTAGCATTTGTAGGAGGCAGCTTCTTCATCTATAAAATGTCTAGAGATGACAAAGTTGTCACGATGGGAACTGAAAAGAAATTGGAGACACTTAGAGGCTTGATCGATGAAGTTTATCTTCATAGTGATGAAGTTTCAGATGACGAATTGAAAGAGTTTTTGATCAAAGGATATGTAAGTGGTCTTGGTGATCCGTATTCTGTTTATTATGACAAAGAGGAGACGGACAGTCTGTTTGAGTCAACAGAAGGAAAGTTTAGTGGAATTGGTGTTTCAATCACGCAGGATTCTGAGACAGGAGCCATGACATTTGTGAATGTGTACGAAGAAGGAGCAGGAGCAGAAGCCGGATTTCAGGCGGGAGATATTCTCTATAAAATCGATGGAGAGGATGTGACCGGTCAAGATCTCAATAATGTTGTTGCCAAGATTAAAGGCGAAGAGGGAACACAGGTAGAGATTACAGTTCTTCGTGGTGAAAACATGGAAGAGTATACGGCGACAGCGACGAGAAAAGTGGTGGAAGTACATACGGTTGAACACGAGATGAAGTCAGACGGAATCGGCTATATCAGAATTACAGAATTTGATTCCGTGACGTATGATCAGTTTGCTTCTGCCTTAGAAGATTTAGAGGCTCAGGGAATGACAGGACTTGTCATTGATCTTCGCGATAATCCGGGTGGAAATCTTGACACTGTTTGTGACATCCTTGATCTGATTTTGCCGGAAGGAACTATTGTTTCTACGAAAGACAAGAATGGAGAAGGAGAAACTTACACATCAGATGAGGAACATAAGCTGGAGATTCCGCTGTCAGTGCTGACAAATGGAAACAGTGCCAGTGCATCTGAGATTTTTGCGGGTGCGGTTCAGGATTATGGAGTTGGAACACTTGTGGGAACAACTACATTTGGAAAAGGGATCGTACAACAGATATTTCCGTTGACAGATGGAACAAGTATTAAATTGACCATCTCCGAATATTTTACACCGAAGGGAAGAAATATTCATGGGACGGGGATCGATCCGGATGTGGAAGTTGAATATGAATACAATGAAGAAGATCCGGTGGCAGATAATCAGCTGGAAAAAGCAATTGAGATTGTGAAGGGAAATGGAATGTAAATTTTGCATTCCATTTTTTTTGTCTCTATGATAGAATAAAAGTAGTATGTAATTTTATGCTCAAATCTAGAAGAAAGGATGAAAACATAATGAAAATTTTGATTCAAAATGGACATGTGCTGGATCCGGAAAGTAAAACAGAGGGGATATATGATATCCTTGTGGAAGGAAAAAAGATTGTAAAGGTGGCAGAACATATTGCAGATGCAGCAGATAAGGTGATTGATGCGAAAGGCTGTTTTGTGATGCCAGGATTTATTGATTTGCATGTGCATTTGCGAGATCCGGGACTGGAATATAAAGAGACGCTTAAGACAGGAGGAGATGCGGCGGCAAGAGGTGGTGTCACGACAATCTGTGCAATGCCAAACACAAAACCTGTTATTGATACAGAAGAGAAAGTGAGACAAGTGCATGAAAGGGCAAAAAAAGAGTCCAAAGTGCATGTGATACAGCTCGGCGCGATTACAGTTGGGCAGGCAGGCGAGGAACTCGCAGATATTGTCGGAATGGCAAAAGCAGGATGCCACGCAATCAGCGAAGATGGAAAATCTGTGATGAATGCATCTTTATACCGCAAGGCGATGAAGATTGCAAAAGAACAAGGAATTGCGATTTTTGCACACTGTGAAGATATTACAATGGTGGAAGGCGGAGTGATGCACGCCGATAAAAAGGCAGAGACACTGGGGCTGAAAGGAATTACGAACGCGGTGGAAGATGTCATTGTGGCAAGAGATATTCTCCTTGCGAAAGAGACTGGGGTGAGGCTGCATCTTTGCCATTGCTCAACAGAGGACAGTGTCAAACTGGTGAGGGCAGCAAAAAAAGAGGGCTTGCCGGTTACAGCAGAGGTGTGTCCGCATCATTTTACAATGACGACAGAGGATATTACAGAAGATCATGGGAACTTCAAGATGAATCCGCCGCTTCGAGGAAAAAGCGATGTGGAAGCGCTGAAAGCAGGACTGAAGGAAGATATTATGGATGTGATTGCTACAGATCATGCACCGCACTCAGAGGAGGAAAAAAATAAGTCGATGAAAGAGGCAATGTTCGGTATCGTAGGACTTGAGACAATGGCAAGTCTGACTTACACGGAATTGGTGGATACCGGAGTTCTGACACCGATGCAGATGGCAGAAAAAACAAGCTATTACCCGGCAAAGATTTTAGGCTTGCAGGACAAGGGAGCAGTTTCGGAAGGAAAGATTGCGGATCTCGTGATTTTCGATCCGAACAGAGAATACATAATTGACAAAAATACATTTTTCTCAAAAGGGAAAAATACACCGTTTGACGGTTGGAAAGTGAAAGGCGATGTGCGCTGCACATTGGTGGACGGCACTATCGTATATGAAAATACATCATACTAGGAGGAATGAAAGATGATTAACAAGTTAGTAGAAAATATTAAAAAGACAAAGGCGCCGATCGTAGTTGGTTTGGATCCGATGCTCAATTATATTCCGGAGCAGGTGCAAAAGAAAGCGTTTGCAGAATTTGGAGAGACATTGGAAGGCGCTGCGGAGGCAATCTGGCAGTTCAATAAAGAAATCGTGGATAAGACATATGATCTGATTCCGGCAGTCAAACCACAGATTGCAATGTATGAGCAGTTTGGGATTCCGGGATTGGAAGCATTTAAAAAGACAGTGGATTATTGTAAAGAAAAAGGACTTGTTGTCATCGGTGACATCAAACGTGGTGATATTGGTTCTACATCAGCAGCATATGCAGTCGGTCACCTTGGACGCGTGCAGGTGGGAAGTAAATCATATGTGCCGTTTGACGAGGATTTTGTGACAGTGAACCCATATCTTGGCTCGGATGGGGTGAATCCATTTATCGATGTGTGCAAAGAAGAAAAGAAGGGACTCTTTATTTTAGTAAAGACATCGAATCCGTCAAGTGGAGAATTTCAAGATCAGTTGATCAATGGAAAACCATTGTATGAATTGGTAGGAGAAAAAGTGGCACAGTGGGGAGAAACCTGCATGGGAGACGAATACAGCTATATCGGAGCTGTTGTAGGGGCAACTTATCCGGAGATGGGAAAAGTACTTCGTAAAGTAATGCCAAAATCTTACATCCTTGTTCCAGGATACGGAGCGCAGGGAGGCCAGGGAAAAGACCTTGTTCATTTCTTTAACGAAGACGGACTAGGAGCAATCGTAAATTCTTCACGTGGAATTATCGCGGCGTACAAACAGGAAGCATATGCGAAATTTGGCGCAGAGAATTTTGGAGAGGCTTCAAGAGCAGCTGTTGAGGCGATGGTGAAAGATATTAATGGAGCGCTCGAGAGCAGATAAGGAGAATGTAAGATGGCAGCGAGAAAGAGAGAGACAGTTACAGTTGTTTCACAGGAACAGCTGGCAGACGGGATTTTTAGTATGTGGATTCAGACGGAAGCTGCAAAGACTGCAAGACCGGGACAGTTTATTTCCATGTACACAAATGACGGAAGTAAACTGCTTCCAAGACCGATCAGTATCTGCGAGATTGATACGGAAACATCGAAACTTCGGGTTGTATACCGTGTGACAGCAGAAAAGACGGGGACAGAGCAGTTTTCCAAGATGAAAGCGGGAGATACACTTCCGATCATTGGACCTTTAGGAAATGGTTTTCCATTAGAAGCAGGAAAAGGGAAACGAGCATTTTTGATAGGTGGAGGTATTGGAGTTCCGCCGATTTTGGAGCTTGCAAAACAGCTTGACTGTGAGAAGCAGATTATCATGGGATATCGTGATGCAGATACATTTTTAAAGGAGCAGTTTGAAGAAAATGGAACCGTCTATATCTCGACAGAGGATGGAAGTGTCGGAACAAAAGGAAATGTCATGGATGCGATTCGTGAAAATGGACTTGAGGCGGATATCATTTACGCATGTGGACCTACTCCAATGCTTCGAGCAATCAAACAATATGCAGAGGAACAAGGAATTGAATGTTATATTTCTCTGGAAGAGAGAATGGCGTGCGGTATCGGGGCATGTCTTGCGTGTGTATGCCAGTCAAAAGAAAAGGATCACCACAGCAATGTAAATAACAAGCGCATTTGCAAGGACGGTCCGGTATTCCTGTCTACGGAGGTGGAAATCTAATGAATATGAAAGTAAATATTGCAGGTGTAGAGTGGAATAATCCGGTGACAGTGGCATCCGGTACATTTGGTTCGGGGGCAGAATTTGCAGAGTTTGTTGATTTGAACAGGCTTGGAGCCGTCACGACAAAAGGAGTTGCAAATATTCCTTGGGCGGGAAATCCGACACCGAGAGTTGCAGAGACATACGGTGGAATGATGAATGCAGTAGGTCTTCAGAATCCGGGGATTGAATTGTTCTGTGAGAGAGACATTCCGTTTTTAAAACAGTATGACACAAAGATTATCGTGAATGTGTGTGGAAAATCTACAGAAGATTACTGTGAGGTTGTGGAACGTCTTGCAGACGAGGATGTAGATATGCTGGAGATCAACATTTCCTGTCCAAATGTCAAGGAGGGTGGAATTGCATTTGGTCAGAATGCGAAAGCGGCAGAAGAGATTACAAAAGCAGTAAAGAAATATGCAAAACAGCCGGTCATCATGAAATTGAGTCCGAATGTGACTGATATTGCAGAGATGGCGAAGGCAGTGGAAGCAGGCGGAGCAGATGCAATTTCTCTGATCAATACACTTACAGGAATGAAGATTGACATTAACCGTCGCAAATTTGTGCTCGCAAATAAGACGGGCGGAGTGTCAGGACCGGCGATTCATCCAATCGCAGTCCGCATGGTATATCAGGCATTCCATGCGGTAAAAGTGCCGATCATCGGAATGGGAGGAATCGCAAGTGCGGAGGATGCAATCGAGATGATCCTTGCAGGAGCAAGCGCAGTCTCTGTCGGCACAGCGAACTTCCATAATCCATCTGTGACGATGGAAATCGTAGATGGAATTCAAGATTATATGAAACAATATGGATTTACTTCTGTGAATGAGATGGTTGGACTGGTAGACTGATTGTAGTGTGAAGAAAGAAGGGATACAAGATGGATAACCAATATAAAGGACTGGGAATTACCTCTATGGTACTTGGGATTGTCTCTATTCTTTTGTGCTGGACGGTGGTGATGTCCGGATTATGTGCAGTTGTGGGAGCAGGACTTGGGGTCTATTATCTGTCTAAGAGAAAACAGGAACGTGGATTTGCGATTGCAGGTATTGCGACATCTGCATTTGGACTGATTTTATCCGTATTTGCGGTTGCTATAATTTTGATAGCGGGCACAGTGGAGAGTCAGGTTCCTTCCATAAAAGAACAGACTCCGTACTATGAAGAACAGCCGCGTGATGATTTCTTCGATGATTATTATGACGATTTCTTTTACGATGATGATGACATGAATCAATATCGAGACTTTTTCTAAATAGAGTGTGATGAAAATGCAAAGATGTAATCCAAAGCAGATAGAAAAACCATTACATGAGATTAATTATTATACGGATAAAGGGTTTCCGATTGAGATGTACACGGTAACGCAGGGGAATATTGAACCATCGGGAAGGGGATATATGGACTTACACTGGCATGAGGAACTGCAGTTTACTGTCGTGACAAACGGAAAGCTGAAATTGAGAGTAGATGGGAAATTATATACGCTGGATGAAGGAAATGGAATTTTTATCAATCGAAATCTTCTCCATATAACGACAGAGATTAGCGATGGAGGCAGATATCTGAGTTTTAATTTTCCGGACAAGGTAGTATCTTTCTTCTCAGGGAGTACTATGGAGGAGAATTTTGTGCTTCCCTATGTGGGAAATTACGGGATACCGGTAGTTGAATTAAAAAGGACAACGTCATGGCAGAAGGAGGTGCTGGATGCTCTGCTAAAGATGGAGATCCTGTTTAAAAGAAGAAGAGAGAAAAGACAAGCTGTTGGAAGAGAAGAATATCAGATTGCAATAAAAATTGTGGAGATATGGTACATGATGATTTGCAATATAGAGAAAAGTGGAAAGAAAATTTCCAACAGCTATATTAGAAAGCAGGAACGGATACAGGCGATGCTGTCTTATATCCATAATCAGTATATGCATCCGATGTGTCTGGCGGATATTGCGCAGGCAGGGAATGTCAGTGTTGGAGAATGCTGCAGAGGATTTAAGGAAGTTGTCTGCAAAAGCCCGAACGAGTATCTGACAGAATACCGCATATTGAGAAGCAAAGAGTTGCTAAGAGGGACGGAACTATCGGTAACGGAAGTTTCCGGGGCGGTTGGATTCAACAGTGTGAGCCATTTCATTCAATGTTTTAAGAAAATGACCGGTGTTACTCCAAAAGCTTATAAAAATATGAAATGTTAAGATATTAATATTTTTTGTTAAGGTTTTGGTAGTTCTTTTTACTCGAAAATGCTAAGATGTCCTTATCAGAGACAAGCATTAGAGAAAGGGGAACTAAGATGATATATATTAGTGATATTTATACAACAGCACCGACGGATGATCGCGTAGCAACAGAAAAAAAGGTGTATCAGATACTGGATAAACTGAAAATTTCTTATGAGAGAGTCGACAATGATGTTGTGGAGACGATGGAAGAGTGTGAGGAGGTTGACAAGGCGCTTGGAACAGAGATTCGAAAAAGTATTTTCTTGTGCAATAAGAAAAAAACGAGTTTCTTTTTGGTTGTGCTTCCGGCAAACAAATCTTTGGATACGAACACATTGAGTAAAAAAATCGGAGTACCGCATCTTTCATTTGCATCAGGAGAACTGATGGAAGAGCATCTTGGAACGAAACCGGGATCTGCGTCTGTCATGGGATTGATCAATGACGAAGACGATTATGTTCAATTGATTGTGGACAAAGAAGTTGCACAGGAAGAATGGTTCGGCTGCAATCCGGGGATTAATACAAGTCATTTGAAAATGAAGACAGAAGATTTGTTGAATAAATTTTTGCCACAAATCAGACATAAAGCAAAGATTATGGAATTGTAATAGAATAAAGAATCAGACCAGCGGAGATTCAGGGGAAGATGAATCTCCGCTGGTTTTTGCGTGATAAAGTACACTAGTGCAGAGATGAAATTAGCAAAGAAAATAAATTGTGGGATTGAAATATACAGATATAGACTATGAAACAAAAACAATACATGTCCAACGGCAATTAGGGAAGAACCATAATATTGAAAAAGCGAATGTGAATACAAAAACTTATACAAAGCAGGAAATTGATTTAAAAACGCCTTCCAGTAGAAGAAAGATAAAAATACCGGAAATTGTATTTGATGTAATGATGGAAGAGAGAAACCGATATGAACGAATTGATTCGGGATTTTCAGCCTTCTGTTGAAATTAAAACTGGAAATGAGAAGAATGCTATATGTGAATGGAGTTTGACGGAAGAAATGGAGAGATCATTAAAATAGAGGCTATAAGTAGTCCAATGCCATAGCTGTTAGACTTATCTCTATCAAATAGCTGAATTTTACTTTACAAAAAGATTTTGAAAGAATATAAATTGAAAAATGTTAAAAATAATAACGAAAACAGCATAAGAATTGACTTAAAGGGAAACATAACATATAATATAAAAAAAGGAGGGAGATTTATTATGCGACAGGTAGTAAGGTTGACAAGATTAGAAATTGAGAATATAAAAAATGTGCAGCATGGAGAACTTGAATTTGCACAAGGTGATAAAGGCAGTGTACTTGGAATATATGGACAGAATGGATCAGGCAAAACAGTTGTGATAGACTGCATGGTATTATTAAAGTGCTTGTTTAGCGGCAGAGAAATTCCTCCACATTTTTATTACTATATTAACTGCTTAGCGGATACGGCACATGTGAAATATGGATTTATGATTCAGACAGATGCAGGTGAAATAGAAGCAGAATACGAAGTTGAACTGTTAAAAAACGGGCAGTCCAGTTTTTGCATCAGTTATGAGAAACTGAGCATGAAAGAATGTATAGAGGGAAAACGGCTGACACCTGTCTTTGAATATCGTAAGGGAAGCCCAGAACTTTTCCGTCCGTTAAAAAATCTGGAATTTTTTCGGAAAAACCTGGAAAGTATGGTTGCTTTGGGAATGGCTCAGCAGATTACCGAGGGATTTGATGAGGAACGTCAGATGCCGCAGGTTGGTTCTTTTCTGTTTTCGAAAAAAGCACAAGAGACATTCAGTAAGGGAAAAGGAGAGATTGAGAAACTTTCGAATCTATGTAATATTCTGCAAAATTATGGCTTGTATAAACTAGCAGTTATTGAAAATGCGCATTATGGTCTCTTGGCACTAAATTTGGATACCATACCAGTTAATATAGACTGGCCAGATTCTATGAAAGTGAAGGGATCTGGAGTTATGCTGCATTTGACAGATATTAATGTAGTTCCAAAAGAAATTTTCCCGTATGTATCTAGTACAATACAGCAGATTAATATAGTGATGGCAGCATTGATTCCGGAAATTCAGATTGAAATCTATAACGCTTTTGATAAATTGATGGAAAATGGAAAAGATGGAGTTCAATTTGAAATTATAACCATACGTGCAGGGGCACGTGTTCCTTTATTATATGAGTCGGCCGGAATAAAAAAACTGATTTCTATATGCAGTAACTTGGTAGCCTGCTATAACAGAGGAGCTTACTGCCTTGTAGTAGATGAATTGGATTCTGGAATTTATGAGTATCTGCTTGGAGAGTGTATAGAGGTCATGCAGGAAAAAGCAAAAGGACAGTTAATCTTTACTTCTCATAATCTGCGGCCATTGGAAGTCTTAAAAAATGAATCTTTGATTTATACGACTGTTAATCCTCAGAACCGTTATATCAAATCTGTAAATATTAAAAATACACAAAATAAACGGCTGTCCTATCTGCGTAGTATTAAGTTGGGCGGACAGAAAGAAAAACTTTATAATGAAACAAACATTTATAAAATGGAACTGGCTATGAAGCGTGCGGGGAAGGTGGGATTACATGACTAAAAAGATTATCCTGCTTCTTGTAGAAGGACCAACAGATGAGGACGCATTGGCACTGGTGTTTTCTAATCTTGTGAATGACCATGATATTGAGTTTGAAGTTTTGCATACAGACATTACTGCGGATGAAGCTATGACTGTAAAATATATTGAAAGTAGGATGGAAGATGAGATTAATTATTATTTGAAGAAAAATCCATTTATTGAAAGAGAAGATATCCTGAAGGTCGTTCAAATAATTGATACAGACGGAGCTTTTATTCCCAGTGCTATGATACAGCTTTATTATGACAGGAATTTTAAATTATATGATCAAAAGCACGCATAAAATCAATTGTAAAAAAATACGATTGATTTTATGCGCGTTTTTGCTTATACTATAAACAGTGAAATTGGAAAGGAAGAACAGTGTATGCATGAAACAAGAACAACAGAGTTTAAAGAAAAGATTACAAATACATTTTTAAAAACAGTAAGTGCCTTTTCAAATTACGATGGTGGAGAAGTGCTTTTTGGTATCGATGACAATGGTAATATCAAAGGTCTGTCGGATGTAAAACAAGCGTGTCTGGATATTGAAAATAAGATTAATGACAGCATTACTCCGCAGCCTGACTATACACTGGAATTGCAGAATAATGACAGAACGATAAAACTGACTGTAAAAAGTGGGCTGCAAAAGCCGTATTTATATAAATCGAAAGCATATAAGCGAAATGATACAGCAACCATAGAGGTCGACACACTGGAGTTGTCAAGACTGATTTTGGAAGGGAAAAATATCAGATTTGAAGAATTGCGGTACGAAGAGCAAGAGCTGACATTTGATACCCTATGTCAAAAATTAAAAGAATATATTCAGATTGAAACTTTTAATCAGGACACCTTGAAAACGCTGAACTTATACAACAATACAATTGGATACAATAATGCAGCGGGTATTTTGGCGGATGAAAATCATTTTCCGGGAATTGATATGGTGAAGTTCGGTGAAAACATCAGTGTGATCCATAAGAGGGCAACCTTTAATCATATATCCATTTTGACAGTCTATGAAAAAGCAGCAGAGGTGTTCAAGGATTATTATCAATATGAAGAAATACAAGGTACTGATAGGAAAAAGATAGAAAAAATACCGGAGGCTGCCTTTAGAGAAGCAATCGCAAACGCATTGATCCACAGAGCGTGGGATGTAGAGTCACAGATAAAAGTTTCGATGTTTGATGACAGAATAGAAATTATTTCTCCGGGAGGATTGCCATCTGGAATAACAGAAGATGAATATTTATCGGGAAAACTTTCAGTCTTAAGAAATAGAAATCTTGCAAATGTATTTTACAGGCTGGGGTTTGTCGAAATCTTTGGTACAGGAATTACAAGGATAAAACAGCTCTATGAAGAAGGCCTGATGCAGCCGGATTTTGAAGTGTCGGAAAATACGATCAAGATTGTACTCCCGATTTTTGAGAAAAACCTGAATTTAACGGAAGACGAAAGAAAAATATATAAGATTTTGAGCAGGACAATGCTGAAATCGATCAGCGAAATTGCTCCTTACGCTCCGTTTGGCAAATCAAAGACAACACAGTTGTTGAAAGATATGGGGAAGAAAGGTGTTGTGAAAATTGAAGGTAGGGGAAGGGGTACTAAGTATGTGATAAAGTAATCATCATGACAAAGAGTAACAATGCAAACTTGTGCTATATTGTCTCTTCTTCATTTCTTGCAGTTGCAAGTGGATAAAAAGAGCTTAGATATATATAATTTTCTACTATGAAGAAGCCAGAACAGGCTATCGCAAATTATCTGGTTGGCGTTGCTTGTGAAATAAGAAATTACTAAAAAGAAAAGTTGACACTAAATAGCACATAATGTAGAATGAAATAAGAACGTTTGTTCTTTGAAAAACAATGAAAATGATACTGAATTCGTGTAATTGCCACCTAAGTATTCAAAAATAACAGAGGGAGAAGTGTGTATGAGCGAAGAAAAAATCTTTAAATTAGAGTCCCCATATAAGCCTACAGGTGACCAGCCTCAAGCCATCGAGCAGCTTGTGAAAGGTTTTAAAGAAGGCAACCAATGCCAGACCCTTCTTGGTGCAACCGGTTCGGGAAAGACATTTACGATGGCGAATGTCATTGCACAATTGAATAGACCAACATTAGTAATTGCACATAACAAGACCTTGGCAGCACAGTTATATGGCGAATTTAAGGAATTTTTTCCTAATAATTCTGTGGAACTATTTATGAGCTATTATGACTATTACCAACCGGAAGCATATGTTCCGTCATCTGACACTTATATTGCGAAGGATTCATCCATCAATGATGAGATTGATAAGCTGCGCCATTCGGCAACGGCAGCACTTTCTGAGCGACGGGATGTGATTATTGTGGCGAGTGTATCCTGCATTTATGGATTAGGTTCGCCAATTGATTATCAGGAGATGGTAATTTCACTACGCCCTGGGATGATAAAAGATCGGGATGAGGTTGTTGCGAAGTTGATTGAGATACAGTATGATCGCAATGATATGGATTTTAAACGCGGGACATTTCGGGTAAGAGGAGATGTGCTGGAGATCTTTCCGGCAGTTTCGGAAGATTATGCAATTCGTGTGGAATTTTTCGGGGATGAAGTGGAGAGAATAAGAGAGATTGATGTTTTGACGGGCGAGATTAAAAATGCGTTGAAGCATGTAGCGATTTTCCCAGCATCGCATTATGTTGTGTCAAAGGAAGCGCTGGATCGAGCAACAAAGGCGATTGAGGAAGAATTGGAAGAAAGAGTCCGATATTTTAAAGGAGAAGACAAGCTTTTGGAAGCGCAGCGTATTGCAGAGCGGACGAATTTCGATATTGAGATGATGCGAGAGACGGGATTTTGTTCGGGAATAGAGAATTATTCAAGGCATTTGACAGGACTGGCGCCGGGGCAGCCGCCGCACACATTGATTGACTATTTTCCGGATGATTTTTTGATTATGATTGATGAATCGCACAAGACCATTCCTCAGATTGGTGGAATGTACATGGGTGACCAGTCTAGAAAGTCCACTCTTGTAGATTATGGATTCCGTTTGCCGTCAGCAAAGGACAACAGACCGCTTAATTTTGAAGAATTTGAAAGTAAGATAAATCAGATGTTGTTTGTATCTGCGACGCCGGGAGAATATGAAGAAAAGAATGAACTTTTGCGTGTGGATCAGATTATCCGACCGACAGGTCTTCTTGATCCGGAGGTCGAAGTGCGTCCGGTGGAAGGACAGATCGATGATCTGGTCGGTGAAGTGAACAAGGAGATTGCAAAGAAAAATAAGATTCTTATTACAACGTTGACAAAACGAATGGCAGAAGATTTGACAGATTATATGCGTGAACTTGGTATACGGGTGAAATATCTTCATTCAGATATTGATACGTTAGAGCGGACAGAAATTATTCGGGATATGCGTCTCGATGTATTTGATGTGCTTGTCGGAATCAATCTGTTGCGTGAGGGGCTTGATATTCCTGAGATTACATTGGTTGCAATTTTAGATGCCGATAAGGAAGGATTCCTGCGTTCGGAGACTTCGCTTATTCAGACGATTGGGCGAGCTGCCCGTAATGCGGATGGTCATGTTATCATGTATGCGGATCATGTGACAGAGTCGATGGAAAAAGCGATTCAAGAGACAGAACGAAGAAGAAAGATACAGACGGCATACAATGAGGAACATGGAATTACACCTCAGACTGTTAAAAAGTCAGTGCGGGATCTGATCAGTATTTCTAAGAAGGTAGCGGCGGAGGAATTGCGTCTTGAAAAAGATCCGGAGTCAATGAGTGAAAAAGAATTGGAAAAACTGATAAAAGATGTTACAAAGCAGATGAAGAAAGCAGCGGCAGAATTGAATTTCGAGGCGGCAGCAGAGTTGCGCGACAAATTGATTGAGCTGAAAAAGCAGTTACAGGATATGGAAGGTTAGGAGTATACGATGGCAAAACAATATATAAAAATACGGGGTGCCAATGAGCACAATTTGAAAAATATAGATTTGGATATTCCGAGAAATGAACTTGTTGTGTTGACGGGACTAAGTGGATCGGGGAAGTCATCCTTAGCATTTGACACAATCTATGCAGAAGGACAGAGAAGGTATATGGAATCGCTGTCTTCTTATGCGAGACAGTTCCTTGGCCAGATGGAGAAGCCGAATGTAGAAAGTATTGAGGGGCTTTCACCGGCGATTTCTATTGATCAGAAATCAACGAATCGAAATCCACGTTCTACAGTTGGAACAGTGACAGAAATTTACGATTATTTTCGTCTACTCTATGCAAGAATAGGGATCCCACACTGTCCGAAATGTGGGAAGGAGATAAAAAAGCAGACGGTGGATCAGATGGTGGATCAGATTATGGAGCTTCCGGAGGGAACAAAGATCCAGCTTCTTGCGCCGGTTGTGAGAGGACGAAAAGGAAGACATGAAAAGTTGCTGGAAAAGGCAAAGAAAAGCGGTTATGTACGTGTGCGCATTGATGGAAATTTATATGAATTGTCAGAAGAAATTTCTCTGGACAAAAATATTAAGCATAATATAGAGATTATCGTGGACAGACTTGTTGTAAGAGAAGGCATTCAAAAGAGATTGACGGATTCAATTGAAAGTGTACTGGCATTGGCGGAGGGACTTTTGGTTGTGGACGTGATTGGCGGAGAACCTTTGAATTTTAGCCAAAGTTTTTCGTGCCCGGATTGTGGAATCAGTATCGAAGAGATTGAACCGAGAAGTTTTTCTTTTAATAATCCATTTGGGGCATGTCCGGTTTGCTTTGGACTGGGATACAAGATGGAGTTTGATGTAGATTTGATGATCCCGGATCAATCGTTAAGTATAGATGAAGGCGCTATCGTAGTGATGGGATGGCAGTCTTGTACAGACAAAGGAAGCTACACAAGAGCAATACTAGAAGCTCTTTGTAAAGAATATAATTTCTCGTTGGATACACCGTTCCAAGATTATCCGCAGGAAGTCAAAGATATTTTGATTCATGGAACCAATGGACGAGAAGTGAAGGTGTATTATAAAGGGCAGCGCGGAGAAGGTATTTATGATGTTGCATTCGAAGGAATTATAAAAAATGTAGAGAGAAGATATCGTGAAACAGGCTCAGAGACGATGAAGGCGGAATATGAGAGTTTTATGCGGATTACGCCTTGTCATGAATGTGGCGGACAGAGATTGAAAAAGAGCGCGTTGGCAGTTACAGTGGGAGATAAAAATATTGCGGAAGTCACGTCGCTTTCTATTGAAAAACTTCAGCAGTTTTTGGAAGGATTAGAGCTCACAAAGACGCAGGAGTTAATCGGTGGACAGGTTTTAAAAGAAATCAAAGCGCGTATTGGATTTTTGATGGATGTAGGATTGGATTATCTGACACTTGCCAGAGCAACAGGAAGTCTTTCGGGAGGAGAGGCTCAGCGTATCCGTCTGGCAACACAGATTGGTTCAGGTCTGGTTGGAGTGGCTTATATTCTGGATGAGCCAAGTATCGGACTTCACCAGCGAGATAATGATAAACTATTGAAGACATTGAAACATCTACGTGATCTGGGAAACAGTTTGATTGTAGTAGAGCATGATGAAGATACGATGCTGGAAGCGGACTATATTGTGGATATTGGTCCGGGAGCGGGCGAACATGGTGGAGAGGTTGTTGCAGCAGGTACTGCAAAAGAGATTATGCGGAATAAGAAGTCTGTTACTGTGCATACCTGAGTGGACGCATGCAGATTCCGGTACCGGATGTGCGCAAAGAACCGAAAGGCTGGCTGAAAGTAATTGGGGCAGCAGAAAATAATTTGAAGAATATTGATGTTTCATTTCCGGTTGGTGTAATGACGTGCGTGACTGGAGTTTCTGGTTCAGGAAAAAGTTCCTTAGTAAATGAAATTGTTTACAAAAGACTTTCTAAGGATCTTAATAGAGCGAGAACAATTCCAGGGAAACATAAGAGGATAGAAGGAATTGAACAGTTTGACAAAGTCATTGACATTGATCAGTCGCCGATTGGAAGAACTCCTAGATCGAATCCGGCAACGTATACCGGAGTCTTTGATTTAATCCGCGATCTCTTTGCAGCAACTGCGGATGCAAAGGCAAGAGGATACAAAAAAGGAAGATTTAGTTTTAATGTCAAAGGCGGGAGATGTGAGGCTTGTTCAGGAGATGGAATTTTAAAGATTGAGATGCATTTTCTTCCGGATGTATATGTTCCGTGTGAAGTCTGTGATGGAAAGCGATATAACAGAGAGACGTTAGAAGTAAAATACAAAGGAAAGAGCATTTATGATGTGCTGAATATGACTGTGGAGGAGGCACTTCATTTCTTTGAGAATGTTCCTAGCATTCGAAGAAAGATGGAGACCCTGTATGATGTTGGACTTTCCTACATTCGATTAGGTCAGCCGTCCACTACACTTTCGGGTGGTGAAGCACAGAGAATTAAATTGGCAACCGAATTGAGTAAGAGAAGCACAGGGAGAACAGTTTATATTTTAGATGAACCGACAACAGGGCTTCATTTTGCGGATGTGCACAAATTGACAGAAATTTTACATCGTCTGTCAGCAGATGGAAATACCGTAATTGTGATTGAACATAATTTAGATGTGATCAAGACTGCGGACTATATTATCGACATAGGACCAGAGGGTGGAGACAAAGGGGGAACCGTTGTGGCAACGGGAACTCCTGAGGAGATTGCTGCCAATCCGGCATCGCATACAGGCAAATATATTGATGCAATCCTTAAAAAAAGTTTAAATTAAAAAAAACTCTTTGCACTGTCTCTTATACACATCTGACGCTGCCGACGAATAGAGAGGT
>ENA-OXIZ01000330-OXIZ01000330.1-human-gut-metagenome-genome-assembly--contig:-NODE-330-length-19289-cov-55.729957_pt1 | contig 19289 bp, 20 predicted proteins | sample MGYA00249821_ERZ652368 | MGnify/ENA primary metagenome ERZ652368 (study PRJEB26925, sample SAMN05826654) | human gut metagenome | biome: ENVO:2100002; feature: ENVO:00000062; material: ENVO:00002003...
GGTTAAGGCACACCCTACACAGGGCGCTTTTTATTCATGTCTACTAATCTTGGGGCGGTTCAATTCCGCCGGGTCTGTGGGCTGCTTCTTTTTCTGTTCATTGTTGGGTGTCCTCTGGAAAGTGCCTTATTTTTGCCTTATCCACCGAGAAAGGCTGGGTGCACAGATGTACGGCCGAGAACAAAAACAACGATGATTCTATACAAAAAACGAATGACGAAAAACGGCCAAATCCTAGAGCGGCCATTCTTTTAATCAGAGGGCCAGGGATTCGAGTTCCCTCGAGCGCACCAAAATCCCACGAAGAATCGTAAGATTCCTCGTGGGATTTTCCATTTTCTGGGGCTCTGCACACTTTTGCACACTTTTTGCACACCGGCGGGAAAGCCGTGTTTTTCCTTGCATTATCTGCATTCTGTGCATCGTGAGCGTTTTTTCCATACTTTTTTCAGGCGAACAGCAGGCGGGTAAACTCACGCCGCTGCTCGGGGTTCATCTGTCGGACGACTGTCAGCATCACTTCAGGGGTGATTTGAGAGGCATCCGGCAGATTTTGTTTTTCCGGTGCGGAACCGGGCTTGCTGCCGACATTCTGTGAGTAGAAGTCGGCTTCGATCTTCTCTGCCAGCTCCAACCGGGGCTTGTCCTGCGTATGGGCGTAGGTGTCCATCAGGATGCCGGTGGTCGCATGGCCTGTGTTGCCCTGCACGGCTTTGATGTTGCCGCCGGATTCAATCAGTTGGTAGGTAGCACTGGAGTGGCGCAGACCATGGAATACGATCTTTTCAAACTCCGGGTGCTCCGCGCGCCATGCGCGGTACCATTTAGAAAGGGCTTCCGGGGCAACAGGCATACCGTTGGGCAGGCGGAAGAGCTGACCACAGTTGCGATACCTGCCATCCATGGCAAGCTCGTCCTGCCGGAGCTTTTCCAGCCAAGCCAGCAACTCTTCCTTCAAGGGTTTCGTCAGATAAAGGGTACGGCTGGATTTCTTGGTTTTCGGCTTCTTCAGCACCAGTGCGGAGCTGCTGCCCTCACGCTGGTCGGGGAAGATGTGGTAGATCTGGTTCGGGTCGGTCTTTTCCAGCGCAAGCTTTTCGGTGCGCTGTAAGCTCCTGCCGACCGTGATGGTCCCACGTCCATCCGCTGCATCGAAGTCGATGTCTCCCGGCTGCAAGCCGAGGATCTCTCCGACACGCAGTGAAAGGATCATGCTAAGATGGACAGCGAGGTGGAGCGTGGGGTCGGTCATGGTCTGCAACGCAGCAAGCATGGTCTTTTCGTCCCAGATGGCACGTTCTTCCGAGGTCGATTTCGGGGCTTCTCTCGGAATCGGTGACTTGAGGAGCAGACCCCACTCAACGGCATAGGAAAAAGCAGTCTTGAGCATGGCGTGAACTTCCCGGATGGAAGCACCCGTCAGAAACTGCCGCTTCTGTTTGTCGGTGAGCGTTTGCTTGACACCCTGCTTATACAGTCCGCGCGGTGTCCGGCTCAGCGTGGCGTAGAACTGTTCAAGGTCATACGTCTGAACCTTCTGAATCTGCTTCTTGCCGAGATAGGGCACGACAAGATTCTGGATCATGGCTACCGTGTGGGTGTAGGTTTTGGGTGCCCACTTGTGCTTGCTTGACTGGATGGGGAGCCACTTGTACAGCATTTCCGCTACCGTCATTGCATCGGGTATGAGGAACGTACCGTCCAAGAGTTCTTTCTCTACCGAGATCTTGCGGTCTTGCGCTTCCTTCTTGGTTTTGAAGCTCTCCCAGCCTTCACAGATCCGGCCAGCATGGTCTTTGTATTTGAAACGAACGGAGTAGGAATCTCCGCGCCTGAGAATAGATGCCATAGATGTTCCCTCCCTCAGACCGCTGCAAACCAATCGTCAAAGCTCTGCTTGCTTACCCGGATGCTGGTACCGAGGCGGATCACCTTGAAGTCTTTCGTGGTGTTGCACAGATTGTACGCAGCACGGTTGGAGATCGCCAACAGTTGGGCGATTTCCTCCACCCGGTAAACGAGAGGGGCGTGTCGGACGGTTTTGCTGGTCTGGTCAGAAGGTTCTACGGCAGGGGTTTCGGACAATTTCATTGTAGGGGATTCGGGCGCGATTTTCAAGTCCTCACGGGTCAGTTTGGCGGAATTTTTGCGGACATTCGTCATAGGCATGTCTCCTTTGCACTTCTCCAGACCCGGCGCAGCTCCGGTTGAGCTGCACCCTTGTGGGCTGGCTAATATGTAAGGGCCTGCCGCTCCTGACCCGAAGCAGCAGCCCAAAAAAGTGCGAGAACTTGAATTTACGCGCCCTACGCGCCCCAAACCACACAAAAGTACCTTCCTGTGTTGATTTTATGGGGCGCATGGCTGGGATGAACGCGCCCTCTTGGGGCGCATCTTGCCTTCTCTCCCGCCCCGCATCCGCCCGGAAAGGGGAGATACGCGCCCGGAGAAAACAGCGATAACAAGTAGAAACTGCTGATTTGGGGCGCGTGGGGCGGGAGAATTTCACTTTTCGTGTGTCTTATGCCGCAGCAAAAGCGGGGTGGACGCATACGCCCCGGAAGCCGCGGTACTTTCCCTCGATGTGCTTGGAAAAGGTCAGGCCATACTTCCCTGCATTTTTCAGCAGGAACTGGCTGAACTTCTTTTGCGGAACAGGCGATTCCAGATTATCCTCGCACCACTTGGTGTAGGCGCGGTAGAGATAGGTGGAGCGTTCCTCGGTGTCGGGCTTGAAGCGGACATACGCCGTTGCCTGCATGAACTGGGTCAGGTTGTCGCTGTCCGCCATGGCTGCTTCAAGGTTCTGGATGGAGCGCTCGCTGATGGTAAACTGATAACGGTTCGCCAGCAGACGGTGCAATCCCTCCAACATCCACAGCAGGATGCCGGGACGCTCCTCGGACAACTCTTCGATGAGGAAGGGGTTATCCACCCGGGCAGGGTCACGGTCTTTTACCGTGATGAGGATCTGTCTGCGCCAGAAGCCGTCGCTGTCATCGTGAGCAGCCACAAGGTTGCCATTGCCGAAGCAGATGAAACGAACGTACAGCAGGCCTTGGACAGCCTGCTTGTTTTTCCGCTCGATGCACAAACGGTCTTCGGCGGTAACGATGGACTTGATGTTCCGTGTTTCGGGCAAAGCCACCATGTTCAGATCGTCATCGACCATGACCAGCTTATACTCCAGATTTGCACTGGCAAAGCGGTTCGTTTCGATGCGGAGGATGGATTCGGAGTGAGAGGCTTCCCCGAACAGCTTCTTCAGCAGCAAGCCGATGCGGGATTTTCCCTCGCCGCCCTTGCCGGTCATGACCAGCATCTTCTGCGCCTTGGTAGACGGGATCAGAAGATAGCCGAGATATTCCTGCAAGGTCAGAATGTCCTCCGGGATGAGCAGACCGTCCAGAAATTCCAGCCACTTGGTCGGTGCGGGGGCATCGGGCTGGTATTCCACGGGGAGCCGGTTCAGGCAGAGTTCCTTTTCCGGCACAAATCCCCGCTCGTCCAGAAAGTAGGTTCCGTTCTGGAGATGGATGCGGTCAAGCTGGGGTTTCCATTCGGGGGTATAGGTTTCGATACGGAGTGCGTCCAGAACCTGCTTCTCCTTCTTGGCAAGGTTGTCGAGCACAAAGTCACGGAGGTCGCTGTGGACTTCGTAGAGCAGTGCGTCCTCGTCTACCTCGCCGTTCTGGTCAAACAGCTTCTGTTTCAGGCACATCATGGGGTGTTTCTCTAAAAGGTACTGGCAGTAAGCGGTTTCACGCACTTTGCCCTTGCTGTCTACCCAAGGGCATTCGCATTCTTCCTCTTCTTCCAGTTCGTCCTCATCACGCCAATCTTCGTTCCTCTTTTTCCAGTCGCTCATGCAATCCCTCCCAATACTTCCGTAGCTCGTTTTCGGTCTGCGGGTCCGGGAGCACCGAACAGTCCAGATAATATTCAACGATGTCAAGAATCTTTATCGCTTCAAGGAAGCAGGGGTGAAGTTCTTCTGTGGGTGACTGCGGTGCGTATCGGACCCGCCAACGCTGCAGACAGCGGTAATAGTCCAGCAGCTGCTGCCGGACGGTGGGCGGTCTGCGGGGAGCAAGCCGCACCTTGCCGTCGGCAAGTGCCATGCCGAAATCGTTCTTCAACTTTTCCACAGCCTTATAGGGAGAAAGTTGAAAAAGTCTGCCGACAAAATCGATCACATCGCCATCCGCCTGACAGGCGAAACAGTGGAAACGGCTGTCCACCTTCATGCTGGGGTGTTTATCCCCGTGGAAGGGGCAGCACATCATGCCGTTCCGGTTTACAGCGAAGCCGTACAGCTCCGCTGCCTGTCGGGTCGAGATGGCGTTTTTTACGTCCGAAAAGACAGAGGTGCTACCCTCCGTCCCAATGGGTGGGGTACAGGCGAAAGGACGAAACCCGGTGAGGGGCGTGGGTGAGGTTGGGTTTATTCACACATCGATCCGTCAGAGTGTTGTTCATTTGACCTCCTGCTGCGGTACGGCGTGGCTGCGCTCTTCCTTGCGGAAGAAGGCTTTCACGTTCTGTTGTGCGGTGCGGAGTTCACGCAGTTCGATCTGCGCTTTCTTGTAGCGGGTGTAGAAACCGTTTTTCTCCGAGGAAAGGGTCTGATATTCGGCATCCAGCTTTTTGAGGTCCGGCAGTGTCCTGAGCCCGTTGGCCTTGAAATAGGCGCAAGCGGCCTCGTACACGGCAAACTCTGCACGGTGCTGCTCCTTGAACTTGGCGGGGTTCCGCACAGTCTGGAGCTTCTGTGCAAGAGGTTTGTACTGCCGATAGACCACAAGATGCCCGCGCAGCTCCTTGAGGGAGACCATGCGGGCATCCATGTCTTTGACCACCGCCAGTGCATCGTCGTGCTGGGTTTTCAGTTCGACAATGCGCTGGTGCAAGGCATCTTCGCTGAGCAGCTTTTTCTCCTGCAGGAGACACAAGGTCTGCGACCAGCGTTTGAGGTTGAACTTTTTCGCCCAACGCTCATAGCCGATGCCCTTGCCCGCAGCAACGTTCGCCTGAATGTCAACCAGTTTCCTGATCTTATCCGGCTTCTGTTCGCTGGCGGGCTGGATGATGGCGGCAAGCTGGATGTTCTGGGAGAGGGCGGTCAGCACCTGTTCTTTTTCCAGCTTCTTGCTCAGTTTCTTGGCGGTGATGAACTTTGTCCGGCCGGGCGGGCAGTAGCTCAACCGGCCTCGGCTTTCCTTCACGGCGATGCCGTGTTCCTGCATGAGCAATGCAGAAAATTCCTCGAAGGTGGTGGTCTTGTTCAGCACGGAGTAGATCTGCTTTCGCAGCTTGTCCAGCTTGGTCTGGTAGACGGTCTGGGTGGGCTGCTGCCCTTCGGCGGCAAGTTTGGCGTTGGCATGGTCGAGGCGGCGTTGTCCGCGCCGCTGCGCCCAATACTCGCGCTCCGAAATATGGTCGCCTTGGGCTTCCAGCAGGTTGATCTGGTTCAGGTCGGCTTGCTCGCACATCTCCATGACTGCGACACGGAGGTGCCGGAGCATGGCAGAAGTGCAGCGGTGCTTCTTGCCCGCTTCCCAGTCGCAGGGCTTATCCATGAAGGGCTGCCGTTCCACGGTGCGGACACGCAAGCTGCCGATGACGATGTGGACGTGGATGTTCCCCGCACTGTTGTGACCGTCCGGGTGGGTGCAGACGATGGCGGGATGACCGGGGAAGTTGTCCTTGCAGAACTGTAAGCCAAGGGCTTGCGCCCGCTCCATGGTCAGGCCGTTCTCTACTGCGTCCTTCGGGTCGAAGCTGATGATATAATGGTGGGTCTTCACGTCCTCCCGCCTGCCATTCTTGCCGTACTTGCGGTTGGCAATCAGGCAGGCCATAGCAAACGAAGATTCGCCGCACTCAAGGGTGTCGAGCAGGTACGAATCCCGCAGCTTGGGTCTGCCTTTCTCGTCCAGAATGGGCAGACCGGTGTACTCGTTGTGCTGAAAGGTGAGATAGCTTTCGGCGGCGGCATAGTTAGAGTTTTTCGAGGTCAAATGCTTGATGGTTGCCATACAGTTCACCAACCGTTTCTTCGGCTTTCAGCCGAAAGTTCGTGAGTGCGGACAGTTCCTCCAGAATCTGCGCCCGGAGCTGCTCGGTGTCTTTGCCGCCGGAGTTAAAGTGCCGTGCAAGCTGGTTGAGGTTGCTTCCCACCTTGCTGCACTGGGCAGACAAGGCGGCAAGCGCCGCCAGTGCATCCTCGCCGCCCTGCGCCACCACAACGGTGTGCTTGACGTTCACGCCGTACAGGACGCGGCGGACGAGTTCGGATTGGGTGAGGTGGAGTTCTTTGCAGGCGTATGCGATCCGCAGTTTTTCTTCTGCGGTCACCCTGACTTTGATGATGTGTGTCTTTCGTTTTCGCGGCGTGTCATTGCGGTTCTTCTTTGCGTGTACGTTCGGACTTTTCATTTCAGCCATATTCGACCTCCTGTGAAAATGATAAATGCCCGCTCCGGGATGGAGAGGGCTATGTAATGCGACACGCCGCATTCGCACCAACGGTGCGAAGCTAGAGCAGGGTTTGGGGAAGGCACTCCCCAACAAGGATGACTGAGTGGACAGCAATTTTTCAAGCATTGAAAATTTGTGGCCACAGGTCGATACTTGCTTTCGCCCTTTCCGTGCAACACTGAAAATTTCAGAAGTCGAACCGCAATGCACGTTGAAAATTTTGCAGAGCAAAACGTGTGAAAAGGCAAAGCCCCTGCTCATGGTCACCGTTCACACCGAACGCAGTTCCTGCCCCTGTTTTGCAGCGGCGTTGTCCGGCTCGCCCACAGAAAGTGTGAGGTCATGGCGCAGTATCTCGTTCAGACGGCTTATGTAAGATTCAAGGTACTGTATGAAGAAAGCCGGGCGCAGTGCGGACACTACGTTCTGCTTCTTTCAAGCACAAGAATAACACTTTGAAGTTGTTCGGTCAACAACCAAAAACAAATTTCGGAAGATTGAACAACTACATAAGATTTTATTTGTGAAAAAGAAAAATACCGCCCACGCAGCGCAGCGATGATTTTGTCGGGTGAATCAGGCGGCAAAATGAATCGGGTGTGTTGTGGGGCGGTAAAAATCTTCATGGAGAATAAATCCTCGCCGTTCTGTACTTTTCTACATAAATGGTGGGATTTGCGATAAAGGGTATCATGGATTGCGGCGAGCGTCAAGGGGGGTTGGGGAATTTTATTGCGGTAAAGCGGTAAAAGTATGACACTTTTGGCATTCAGAGCTATTATAGCTCGATTTTTTGATGAGCCAGAGCATCTAACTTCTCAGCAACATCTCGTTTGCATTGCTCAACAGTAATATATTGTTCGGCAATTTCTTGCTGAGCGGATAGGCTTATCTTTCCAGTATCATCAACAGGGAATGGGACCAAAAGTTCAGAAACCATAAAGGGAGGGAGTGAAGAGTATTCGTTTTCTCCGTTATCACCAACACGACCCTTCTTTGCATTTCGGAAAATAGGTTCCATAATAAATTTGGCATATTGAAGGTTAATGTCAGAAAATTTTGGAAGCAAAACTCCTCGATGATTTGTTGCAGAAAACTCTGATGAGTGGAACATAAGATACCCAGCAAGGCCATCAATCACCCAGCTCAAACAAGGGGTATTATAATCAGCGGTATCGACATACGCAAATGCCCCAGAAGTGTTTCCCGAAAAGAGAGGGACTGCGCCAGGATGTTCCTGAGTATAGCTTCTAGTATATTTTCCGCTTCCTCGAAGAACCGAAAACAGATCCGAAATCTTTTTCTGGGCAAAATGGTAGCAGGACAAGTCTACACAGACGTTGCTTTCTACCACACGGTCTTTTTGATGGAGAAGAGATTTTCGCATATCTTCAAGATAGTTGAAAATTTCGACCATAATTTCCTGTTGCTCTAAGTCGTAACATCCGTTGCTTTTTACAGGAAGTTGGATGGTGACAGGAGCCAAGTTGTGAGAGTTGGCTTTGTGTGCATGATTGAATCCATATTTTTCCTTCATATCATTAAGCGCAACGCGAACATACTGAGGGCTGATATCCTTGCGAAGTACTTGAACGACGATTCGATCAGTATTGACATAAAATGGCTTCGTATGAATTACAAAATTGCGGCCGGCCGACCCATCACCGTTTGTAGCAAAGCTAAGAACAGGGTTATCCACGTTTGCACCAAAGGGCTCTTTAGGAAGTCTTTTTATGAATGCCACAGGTTCTTGACCAGCAGTATAGACGGGAAAATCGTCCGGATTGTCAGTGTTTAGAGCATTTAATTTTACACGATTAAGTCCGATTCCAGAGGAGGATAAACGGAACACGGCAGGGTCGATTATATTAACCATTTGACGAGAAATTATTGTTTTTTTTTTCTCCAACTCATAAAGTGGCTCGCGATATTCCATTAAAGAAGATGAAACATCAGAAATTAAAGTGGCGAGGCCGGAAAGAGTGATGGTTTCAACATCATCTTCCACGCCAAGCTGAATCTTTTCTTCTCTTGTCCACCAACGATCTACAGCCCAATGCGCACTGGTATAAAATTTATCAATACTTATAATTTTGCAGCGTGGGTCATCCGTTCTGAATTTTATCTTTGCTCCCTTAAACATATTAAACAAATCCGAGGCCGCTTCCAAATCATTTTGCTCGATATCAAAGCGATAGACATCCCGCGTTTCGCCGATTTCTGAGCAAAGATATGTGAATACCGGAGAGATTTGCTTGGGAAGAGTGGGAATTCCGCCAACATTAAGAGGAATCTTTTTAGTGAGTGCGAGAATATAGGTCTTTTTGTTGGTCGTAAAGAATGTGTTTAATGGCAAAGAAATCACCGCGTCGATATCGCACTGGCCAAGAATAAAATCTCGTAATTTTTTATCGTTACTCCGATTCATGATTCCATCTGGCACGACAATAAAAGCCTTTTTTCCGGGTTTGAGTGCGCGGACAATCCATTCCATGAACAGCCCTTCGATGCCCATGGCACTGATAGAAAAATATTTCTTTAATTCATCATCCTTCGAGATTTCTTCTTTTAGATTGCTACTGCCACTCATAACATATGGTGGATTTGTAAGAATGAGATCGTACTCCTCTGTTACCGGCTTGGCTAGAGTTCCGAGGATAGAGTTGGTTTGCAGAGTGAAGGTGCTATTAAATAACTGCGCAAACTGCTGAGTTAGATTCGGATGCTCTCTGATTAGCTCGGACATATAAATTAGCATATTCGCCTTTGCAAGTATAATGGTTTTCTGCTCATCTTTGTCGAAGCCCTTATCATAGCCGACAAGCGTAATTTTAGGAACAAGCCGTTCGGCACCGTGTTCATCTGTTTCTATAGTGTATAGGTGATTAAGATTGTGCAAAATAGGCTCAAGCAAGAATTTACCAACGCCACATGCCGGGTCACAGATTTTCATTCCAGACTCAATATCGGCCATGTTCACAATCGCTCGAACGACCTTAAGCGGCGTAAAATATTGTCCCCAGTTTTTCTTGCTGATAGATTCTTTCAAGAACGTTTCAAAGAGCTTGCTTTTAAAATCGTAATCAATGTTTTCAAGCGTACCAAAATCATTGAATCGTTTAAGGATTTTGTGAAAAACTGTAGCGTATCCAGAAACTGCTTTATCATCTTTAGATACAAAAATAGTACCATTAATGATTGTGGTTTTGTCTTTTGGATTTCCGGGAAAAAGCTCTTTTATTTTTATACGGATAACAGAAGCATAGAATTCGAGCACATCGTTTTCATTATTACCGGAATATTTTCCAAGTAAATCATAAAACGAATACATGCCTTTTAATACACCAAGATCACTCAGATATTTGAAAATGAAAATCTCGACAAAGGTGTAGAGGCAATTTTCTGGAGTTGCACCAGAAACGGCCCATAAATCCTGCCATACTTTCTGAGCAAGCGGAAGAGGATCAACAGATGCCGCGGCTCTTAACATATCATTTGAAGCATTGATGGATGCGCGAATTTTGTTAATCAGAACAATACATTCAGAGCTGGTTTTATTGAAATTGAGAGTTATTTTACTGCCGTTTTCCTGCAAAATCTCGTGACCAGTTAAAGGATTGACCCAGATACTCTTACTTCCATCAGTAATAATATAAACTTTTGCCTGCAAAGCTTGTGCCGTACCTAATTCTTGCACAATTGCCTTCTCGATTTGCTTTTCAGTACGAAGTTGAGAAGGCGTTTTGTATTCGATGGCAGCAATTACTACGGGTTTTTTAACAATTAGTGCATCCGGCTTTTTGCTTTCAAATGTTTCATAATCCTTATCAGGAATTAGTTTTGCTGACTTTAGTGCTTTTAAGGTTGTTGCTCCGATGTTATAAAAATTCCAATCTCCCATTTTTTCAGGAGAATCTATCAAATTTCTCTGAATTAACTCTTCACTCATTGGTAGTAACTCCTTTACAATGATTTGTGTGATTGGCAAGATATTGATCGATGTCGTTTTGCCGTATGCGAAGAGAACGACTTCCTACACGTGATGCTGTAAGCTTTTTACTTTTTATAAGACGACGAATGGTCTTTTCTGATACCTTTAAGTATTGTGCCGCTTGCAATACAGTGAAAATTTCATCAGACATAGCACATTTCCTCCATTTTGTCAAGTATAACATTTGTCTGGGGCTAGTGCAAGGGAAAATTCAAATTATATATGGAAAAATGAGGACTATAATAGACTAAAATGGACAATAAAGGTCATATTGAAAAATGCTGTTTGCATGAAACATTTCGGTATAGAGTACATATAATAGACCTGAGTGAAAATTTCATTTCCTTCGATGCTTGACCACTTGCACTTATACACTTTTGCGCTATACTAATAATAGAGGATAGCGGCGTTGACCAGCTATCGGTGGCGATGAAGCAATGGACTGGTTCGGTATCAGCCTGTTGTGGAGCCAAACCGTGGGTTAAGCGAAAACCACAAGCCGAATAGATTCACCTGAATCGAACGAAAACGCAAAATGCCCGCTCACCGTGGAGATTCCGTTCCATCGGTGGCGGGCATTCTTTTATTATTCAGGCAACACAAGATAGCAGTATTCATCGGGAAGGACGATCTTTTCCCATTCGACCTTCTTGGCGGTGAATACGATCTCCGAATACTGTTCCTCACCACGGCTTTTGCGATATGTAGCAATGATTCGGTCCGCGGCCTTTACCTTGGTTCGGATATCGCCCTCCAGCACCGTGTTGGGAACGAATCGCCCCTCACCGCCATCCCGGACAAAACCCATGCAGGCGCTGAGGGAGCCTGCAATCTTGTCGGTGTACAGCTTGGGCTGGCTCATGTTGTAGTCGCCCAGCATTTTTGCGGAGAGATTCTTTTTCATCAGGCTGGGCAGGACACGCATTTTCATTTCGGTGGTTCCATCTGCGGAAAATTCAAAATCTGCTTCGGTCAGACGTTTGTCATAGCACAGATTGAAAAAGTGTCTGGCATTGATGCCGGGTTTACGCAGCTTGAAGCCTGTCATGTGCAGAAAGTTGCTGATATCGAACGTGACCTCCAGGCAATGGACACTCTTATGCTTGTCGGTAGTGATGAACAGCAGGCTTTTATCCACCAGATTTTCTTTGTACAACGGCGCACAGGCAAAAACGATGGACAGTGCTTCTTTTTTCGTCATGGTTGATTCTGCGCTCCTTTGCGTTTTTACAAAATAAAAGGGACACCTACAACACCGTGGTGCTGTCCGATGTCCCTTGCGACTGATTTTATCGTTGTCCGCCAACCTCAGGCCCCTACGTCCTGCATCTCTTTCGGGTTTTATCGTTGCCCGCCAACCTCAGGCCCTTACGTCCTGCATCTGATCGGATTTTAGGTGTCAGCCACACCAGCGGAATGACGTCCGCTTTCCTATCTATATTATATTCGATTTTCGTTCAAATAGCAATGGGCTTTGCAAAGATGATTCTTTAACTTTTTGCGAACGGCTACTGAATCCTCAATCTTCTAGTCTGCCGTGGTCACAGCCGAGGGAAAGATAATGCTCCATCCCTCCACCCAGCACAAGCTGGGCATACTCCAAGGGCTTGTTGTAGAGCAGCCAGTCCAGCTCTGCCCGCTGTGCCGGGGTGTTGCCGTACTCTTCCTCGACGGCGATGCAGTCGATGGCGAGAGTGGTGCCATCTTCGAACTGGGCTTCCACCCGGTTGGTGTCCATATTGAAGCGGCAGGAAAGCAGTTTGTTCATGGTGAACCTCATTTCTATATCAAACGGTGTCTGTTCGGATGTCCTAAACCCTGCCATAAAACCGTTGATTGATTTGTCCATTGGGCTTTGTTTTGCCCATCTGCACATTTTTGCACACTTTTTGCACACCTGAATAGCTGGATAACGGTTGCAAAGCATTGCACTGCGTGCAAACAATGCGATGTGTGCAAATACGAATTTTACGATGATGCGATAGAATTAACGCTTCTTCGCACTTTTGATATTTGACGAATGATGCGCCTTGGATTCTTTTAATCAGAGGGCCAGGGATTCGAGTTCCCTCGAGCGCACCAAAGAAAAACCCACGATTGACCGTTGAAAATGCGGATTCGATCGTGGGTTTCTTTTTGTTATATCGGCCCGGCAGAAAGCCAAAAGTGCGACAGAAATGCGACAACGCCAAGGCGGCTTACACGGGCGCACCGGATGGGTTACCGGAGCGTTTGATTAAAAATGAAGGCATACAGGGGCGGTCAGCTGCCTGACAGCAACAATTTTCACCCTTACAAGTTCTCGGTTTCCTTTTGATAAGCAGGGATTTGGGCCAGTTCACGGGCGTGGCGAAGGAGAGCCTCTCGCCCATCCTCGTTCATGGTAGCCACAATGGTTTCGATTTCTCTTATCATCCCGCCTTTTACTGTCCTGCCTTTGTAGTATGTTTTTTCTTCCGGGATGGCATCATCAGAAGTTTCTTCCAAACCAAGAGAAAGGTCATTATTTAGCTGTTTTTTTATACCACCTGTTGAAACGCAATGCTTACCTGCCATTTCCTCCAAGTGTTCCAACGCCCATCTTCTTTCGTGTTCTGTTGTTACAACTCCATTACAAAGCTCTACTTGCCTCGTATTGGACTCAATGATTTTTTCAATTTCGTAGGCCGCGAAAGATGCTCGCGATTCGGAATCTCCATATTTCTTTTCATATTCCTCTTTTTCAGGCTTTAGCATCAACTCTGTAATGTCAATATCAAGAGCTCTTGCAATTTTTTGGCGGGTTTCAAATTTTGGATTACGCCGACTCTGTTCCCACTGAACGATACCAGCAGGAGTAATGCCGAGTTTGTAAGCCAGATCGCTTTGGGTCCACCCCTTCCGCTTTCTGGCATCACGAATAAGATCACCGTACATCATCAAATCAACCTCCAATACTGTGGCAATTCTGTAGTATATCACATTTTTTGCCCAAATAAAAGAGCAAACACGCAAAAGATAAGTTTTTCGTTTTTGATATTGACAACGCTATCAAAACGCAATAAGATATCATCGTGAACGAGATACCGAGACCCGATCGATGCCCACGCAGGGCGCTGTCAGGAAGCGATACTCCATCATATAAATAAGTATCCGGAGGAAAACAAGATGCAAAATCCTATCCACTACCCCACCATGGCCACGGTGAAGAACGCAGCCGTGCGATTCAACGTGACACCCACCTACGTGCGCAAGCTCTGCCGAACGGGTAAGATCAGGTACACGGCCATTTCGTGCCGGAGATGGCTGGTCAACATGGACTCGCTGGCGCAGTTCTTCGCAGAGGGAGAGCCGGTCAGGGAGATCCCGCAGCCAGTCGACGGAATCCGCTGTGTGGCTCTCTCTTAAGAAAGGAAGGCCATCATGGCTGAGATCATCGAGCGAAAGAAGAAGGATGGCACCTTTTCTTATATGATTCGCGTGTATGGCGGTCGAACGCGGGATGACAAGGTCATTACAAAATGTAAAACTGTGACGCCACCCACCGGGATAGGCAAGAAAAAGACCGAAAAGTGGGTGCAGGAGCAGGCGATACTGTTCGAGCAGAAGGTCACGAATGGCCTCGTGCTGGACTCAGATGTGCTGCTGGATGACCTCATCGACCGCTGGTTTGAGGAATACGTCAACAAACGGCTGAAGCCCAAGACGGTATACGATTATAAGAGGATGAGACCACGGATCAGTGCAGGGCTTGGGCATCTCAAAGTGTCCAAGATCAAACCGGCGCAGATCATGGCATTCTACGATAATCTGGAAGAGAATGGCATCCGCCGGGACAGCACTTACACGGCCACACCAGCACTGCTCAAGCTGCTCCCGCACGGGCCCCGTGGCGTGCTAGCAAAGAAAGCCGGAATCGGACTGGATACCATGCGGATGGTCTACGCAGGCAGGAAAGTCAGCCGACAGACCGCCGAAAAAGTGTCCGCCACTGTGGGACTGGCTTTTTCAAAAGTGTTCGTGGAGCATCGCCAGAAGGGCGGGAAGCTGAACAACAACAGTATCCTGCACTATCATGCCATGCTGTCCAGCGTCTTTAAGATCGGTTCAGCATGGGTACGCAAGGTCACGCTGGAAAATGGCAAAGTGGTAGATAATGACATGCTCTTTACCAAGTGGGATGGGGAGCCCATGGACCCGGATATCATCTCGACATGGTTTCCGAAATTCCTGACAGAACATGGCCTTCCACAGGTGCATTTTCATAGCCACCGCCACACCAATGCCAGTATCCTTATCGCTGCGCGCACACCGATTACCACAGTTTCCGGGCGACTTGGGCATGCACAGACATCCACGACATTGAATTACTATGCGTCGGCCATCCAGAGTGCTGATGCGGCTGCTGCAGATACTCTGGAAGGTATCATCAAGGTTCGGGAAAGGAAACAGGCCTAAGGGCTTAAGAGCTTCACTCCGAAAGTCAGCCTTGTCCAACTCAAGGGAGGTGATGCACCATGGACTGTCAAAAAAACCTTTCTGGTAAATTACAACGATGTTAGGATGAATTTATCGGACATCAAAAGAGAGCATAGGAGGCAACCATATGATTCCCATCTGTGGAAAATATTATCTGACCGCCGACAACAACAGCTATATCCTGAATAAAGCTCATACAACGCGGGAGGGCAAAACGGCATACGACGCCTATACGTATCATGTGTCCTTGGACGCTGCGCTGAATGCTGCCATAAGGTATACCATCCGTGACGGCGTGGCCAGAAAAAAACTGACAACGCTGGAGCAGGTCATAGCCGAGCTCCAGCGCACAAAGGCGGAAGTGAGCCACTCTGTGATGATGTTGGCCCCAGATGCAGTACTGGGGAAAATTCGTCAGACGCAGGATGCCCCGCTAAACGGAACGTGCTCATCATGAGATTTAGCCAGCCGTTTCGGAGCAATCAGCCAAAAGTAAAAACAAGGAGACAGAAAATGATCGATATTTACATGACAGGTGCCAGATTCCACGTAGACGAGCCAAAGGCAGAGATGGACGCCGCATTGCTTCTGGACAGCATTCTATCCGGGCGAACCACCACGATGGAGGAAGGGTGCATCTGGCCGAGTATGTGGGAATCCACACTCAGCAAAGGACTAATCCTCACACTGAGCGGCGACACAGACCTCCGCATCACACCTACGCTGAACGCGGAGGGACTGCCGGAACTCAAAATCAGCTGCTGCACGAACGAGAGTCTTTGTGACGTATACAATGAAGCTGAGCCATGTCCGCAGGAAGCGCCGGAAGACTTGTCCGATCTTTTCTCATAAAGAAAACCGCCTTTCCTGAGGGTAACAGGAAGGCGGCCATGGAAACGGGAAAATTGTTTGCAGACAGAGATTCCCTGCTTTCCATTTTAGCAGGTGGGAACGCACTTTTCAATGGCAATTTTGGTAATTGAAGCGTGCCGAACCGCTGCAGAAACCATGGTGCATGGCCGGGTGAAAGTGCTTGACCTTGCATTTTTTATTGGAAAGGAGCAACAGGAGCTATGGAAACGAGATGGCCGTTCGGCGGATTTTTTCTGAAAATCGCCGATGAACGGGAGGGAACCCACCTTTATGACGATTACCAGAAGGAGTTGGCGGAAGCTCCTGTCACAGAGGATGAAGAAAAAGAGCACCGTGAATCTGCGCAAGCGGTACTTGCTGAGCTGGAACGACTCAATATCGCGGACGAGCAACGGCGAAAAGAACGATACTATCCTCTATCTGTGTCCGCTGAACTCACTCCATGCAGAGATGATACGCCGCAGGATGGAAGCAGAAATCGCCGACATCGGCCAAGAAGCTGCCGATGAAACACATCTCTATAAAGATGCTCTGGTGATTCAGACCTACCAGCACATTGAAAAGCTCTGCAGAAATGCCCCCGACAGACTGAAAGAGTCTCTATCTAGTCCCAAGTACATTGTAGCTGACGAGTGTCACTACCTCACGGACTTCTCCACCTATAACATCAACACCTATCTATCGTTGGAAGCTTTGCAAAGAGCAGAGAAAGACCATGTGGTAATTTATATGAGCGCAACCGGCGGGCAGGTGTACGAGATGTTGAATGCCGCCACTGAAACGCCGCCTGACCGTATCTATACGCTCCCACAGAATAATGCCCACATTGCACGGATGTACTTCTACGCACGAGACAATCTGGAAATGATACTGCACGACATCCCGGCGGATGAAAAAGCTGTTATTTTTATGTCCGGCGGTGATGACCTTGTCAAAATGAAAGAGCTGTTCGGTGATGCCGCCGGGTACTACTGCTCTGAAAACAATGCAAGGTACGGGAAGAAGCTGGATTCCCTTGAGGATTGCCTCAAAGACCGAATGCTCCAAAAGCGTTTTCTGTTCACAACAAAAGCGATTGGGATGGGAATTGAAATCAAGGACCGCACCCTGAAGCAGAGCATCTCACCATATCGGATGCCGGTACTGGTGGATTGGATAAAAGAACACCTCAATCAGCCAATGAAATGGAAAGATTTATATACAGGCATTATGATATCAAAAGTATTTGCAGAGTATAGAAACCGTTCAATGAAACCGACCACACTGAACAAAAAACTCGCAATCTATGGTGTACAAGCTGTGCGAGGACGCGATAAAAAAAGAGTCAAAGATGGAAAAGCAAATGAAAACAGAGATGTGCTATTCTGGTTCTTGGTCGAGTTTTAAACATTGTGAGATTTGGGGCAAGAAGCGTCATCTTTCTACATATAATAATGACAAATGTTGCCCCAGAATATAAATCTGACGTTAAGGCAGCTGTTTGATGGTAGAAATACATAAGGACTATTGTTGGAAGAGCATCTGACTCTTGACAGATTCCCCTACCGCGAATACAATATAATTAAAATTATCATAATTCAGATTATGCTAAAAGAGGTGGGCTGTATGGATTTCATCGGCAGGACATCTGAATTGGCGACGCTGAACACCGAATTGAACCGTGGAAGCGGTTTTGTAGTAATCTACGGCAGACGGCGCGTCGGAAAAACAACGCTGATCAAAGAATTCATCAAGGACAAGCGTGCATTCTACTTTCTGGCAACAACGGAGAACGAAGCGCAGAGCATGAAGCGATTTGCCGGAGTTCTTTCCCGGACAACAAAAAATCCCATGCTCGGTAAAGTGACATTTACAGACTGGCTCGACCTGTTCCAAGTGGTCGCAGACGATCACCCGGACGAGAGGAAGGTACTTGTCATAGATGAATTTCCGTATCTTGTAAAGACGAACCCGGAGTTTCCGTCCATCTTGCAGAACGCGTGGGATGAGGCGCTGAAAGACCACAATGTCATGTTGATCCTCTGCGGCTCGCTCATCAGCATGATGAAAAAACATGCACTGGCGTATAACAGCCCCCTTTATGGCCGCAGAACAGCACAGATCCGGCTGACGCCGCTGCAGTTTACCGATGTGTATGCGGCGCAGGATCTGTCATTTGAGCAGGCGGTAGAGCAGTATGCCATCACAGGCGGCGTGCCCAAATATATGGAATTTTTCCAGACAAATGAACCTTTGACGGAGCAGATCTGCAGCGTTGTGCTGTCCAAAAACGGATTTCTGTATGAAGAGCCGGATTTCCTCCTCAATGAAGAGGTCCAAACACCTATCAACTATTTTTCTGTCCTGAAGGCCATCTCGGACGGCAACCACAAACTGAGCAAAATCGGAATAGCGATGGAGCAGGATACATCCGCCATCACGCCCTACCTGAAAACCTTGATCGATCTTGGTTTCGTCACCAAAAATGTGCCGATTACAGAGAAGAACCCGGAGCGCTCCCGCAAAGGTCTGTACTATGTCTCGGACAATTTTATCCGTTTCTGGTTCCGGTATGTGTATCCATTCAAAGGCGAACTGGAACTGGACAACCAGCAGATCGTTCTGGATGAGATGAACAAGGACTTCAAGCAGAAATTCGTTGCATTCGTGTATGAAAGCATCTGTCGGAATATTTTTGCAGAGCTGTGCCGGACAGGAAAAATCGCCTTTTCACCGTCACGCATCGGCTCTTACTGGCGGAACGATACAGAGGGAGACACTGAAATCGATGTTGCGGCGGTAGATAACCAGCACAAGCGGCTCTTCCTTGGTGAGTGCAAATACCATGCAAAGCCTGTGGACGTGGCTGTTTACTCCGCTTTGCAGGAAAAAGGCCAGTCCAAAGAACTGACGACCGTATTCAAAGGCTATGAAATCGCATATGCTCTGTTTTCCAAGAGTGGCTTCACCGACCGGCTGGTAGAGATGTCCGCAGAAAATCCGAACCTGCTTCTGGTTCAGGAAGACCACCTGTATCGAAAAGACCCTTGAGGAATCTAGCGTTCCTGCTATAGGATGAGTTTGCAGAAAGCAGCAAAAACACGAATCTGACGTTGGAACGGTCTTTTAACAGTAAAGCACATCTAAAACGAAATCAGCCAGTATATCGTGCATTTACGCATGGTATGCCGGCTTTTTGTTTTGGGAACGATAATCGAGAAGTTTTCCACATACAGGGGCGGGGGGTTAAAAATTCAGGCCCCACCCTATTCCGGCAGAACGAAAAAGTTGTTTTCTCTCCCCAGACCGGAGCAAAATCGAGAAAGCATGTATCCAACGGCCAAAACAAGCCATACTGAAAGCGGTATCTTCCATTGAGGTAATGGAAGATACCATGTGTTTGACAAATCTTGTTATTTTAACCATTCTATTTTACCATTGAATTACCATTGAGTAAAGAGGGTTCGGCATCATTTTGTACCTGTCTCTTATACACATCTCCGAGCCC
>ENA-OXIZ01000354-OXIZ01000354.1-human-gut-metagenome-genome-assembly--contig:-NODE-354-length-17330-cov-11.898408_pt1 | contig 17330 bp, 8 predicted proteins | sample MGYA00249821_ERZ652368 | MGnify/ENA primary metagenome ERZ652368 (study PRJEB26925, sample SAMN05826654) | human gut metagenome | biome: ENVO:2100002; feature: ENVO:00000062; material: ENVO:00002003...
AATTTCAGAAAGGAAAAATTATTAACATGATTGTTAAAAAAATGCCCATTTTACAAGGGTTTCCAGACTTTGAGACTGTTAAATTTTTCACTGGAAAATTCTTCCAAAAATACAATTTTACACCTGTTTTTTACGACATTGAAACCACCGGATTATCAAGAAATTCCACGTATTTATACCTGATCGGAGCTGTTGGAATTGAAGATGAAACTTGGAATTTTTATCAATGGATGGCCGAAAATGCCAGTGAAGAAGAGACAATTCTGAGAATTTTTTCACAATTTCTTCAGCAATATAATTTGATGATTTCTTACAACGGAGAACGATTTGACCAGCCCTATCTGGAAGCACGATATGAAAAATATGGAATTCCCTCTCCGTTTACAGGAAAACAGTCGCTGGATCTCTACCTGACATTAAAACCGTTAAAGTCACTTTTAAAACTGTCTGCCATGAAGCAGCCCTGCATGGAAGAATTTCTGGGGATCAAAGACAGGATTTATGATAATGGTAAGGAATGCATTAAACTTTACAAAGATTTTCTGAAAAAAAGAGATGCCTTTACAGCTGATGAAATCCTTGGACATAACCTGGAGGATGTGCTGGGACTTGGAAGAATCTTTGATATGCTGGGATATCTTTGCATCTATGATGGAGATTATGAAGTTACATACAGTGAATTTGACGGAGACAACCTGATTCTGAAACTGAAGCTCCCCTGCACACTGCCACAGGAATTTTCCAATGGAAACACCGACTTCTATCTGACAGGAAAAGACGAAGAAATCAATTTAATTATCAAAACAACTGACGGGAAACTGAAACAATACTATGCAGATTATAAGGATTACTATTATCTCCCGGAGGAGGATACGGTTATCCCGAAATCTCTCGGATCCGGAATTGACAGAAAGCACCGGAAAGCAGCAACCAGAAATACCTGTTACACCTGGTTTACCTGCTCCGATGCCTTCCTCAGTTCTCCCGTACAGCAGAAGCAATATCTGACATATACGCTTTCCTGTCTGATTGGAACTCTAGAATGCGTCTGAAAAATCCTCTGTGATCATACATAAATATCGTCGAAAACAATTTCCAATGGATTGTGAAGAGAAAAAGCCCTCTCACTGCTGACCGAGAAAATATAACCGTCAAATTCCATTGTCTCAAAAAAGCATGGCCTTTCTGAGGATTTTCCGAGGACAAACCCCTCTTCTGTGGGAACCACTTCAAAAGAATCCAAAGGGAGGCTCATTCCTCTGCCTGTCATTTTCATATAACTTTCTTTTAATGTCCAGAGCGTAAAAAACGCCTTATCTTTGTTCTTCGCAGCCTTGATGTAAGCAAGCTCTGAATGGTAGAAATAATGTTCTGCCACCTCAAGAGGCGCATTGGCATTTTTCTCAATATCGCACCCGACTTCGCAGTCTGACAGCACACCCACAACATAGTCCCCCGCATGAGATACATTAAAAAAAAGGCCATCCACAACCGGCTTTTCATTGTCAGAATATCTCAGGCAGCTTTCCGTAAGCCCGTTTTCATCGAGGATTTTTCTGATGATGATCCCTGCACCCAGACTTCTTTTGCGGTCATCAGGCATACGATACCTGATGACCTTTTCTCTTCTTCTGATCCCAACCAGATCCAGAAGCCTTTCATTCTTAAGCGGATCCTCAAAATGATTAATATTGATCCTGTATAATTTCTGCATCTGATCAACAGTTACTTCTTCTGAATATCGATCTTGCTGTCAAACCCTGTAAGGCTGAATACATCGTAAACCTCATCAGAAACATTGATGATCTTAAATCCATCCTTTTGAGCCATTTTTTTGTAGGCCACGATCACCTGACGTAAACCTGCAGATGAAATATACTCCAGATTTGTAAAATCAAATACCAGACTTGTGATGCTGTCTTCAAGTCCGGACAGAGCCTCCCCTAACTGGGGAGCTGTCTGTGTATCAAGCCATCCGCTGATTTCCATAGTTGCTTTGTTACCTTCTGTTTTTGTGATAATTTCCATTGTAATTTTCCCTCCTGAATCAATCAAAAAATGTAAGTCTGTCAAGTGCTGCAATTGCATTTTCCAGATATCTGTCATCTGTAACCGGCCATTTATAATCCAGCCTGTACAGAACCTGTGCTGTAAAACGATTGCTGTAATCAATGGTATAGATTTCATTTTCATTATGTGAGGTATAGGCGATCAGTCCGGAAACCGCATCAGAATCCTGACCGGTCTTTGCAAATTCCTTCACTGCTGCCTCAAACTCCTCATCTCTTACAATATCAATCCTGAATCCATAGCTGCGCATTGCGTAGATCAGGTCTGCCATATAAATATGATGGCTGTTACATGCATGGAATACAGTAAATCTCCGGTCGGTCTGAGCCAGTCTCAGAACTGCCAGCGCAGTAGAATCAATCGGTGAGAATTCTGCCACCTCATGCATACCGCCCATAGGGAATTTACCTACAGCCGCATAACCTCTCAGGCTGCGAAGGAATCCATTGGTAATGAAATTAATCTGGAACTCGCCGTCAGAGTTTCGGCTCATCAGATTACCTACCCGGACTACCTTGCCGTCCAGTCCCTCGGAAACTGCTTCCAGAACCGCCCTCTCTGCCAGGAATTTGGTGCGGATATATTCGTTGGTAATATTCTGTCCGATGTACAGATCATTCTCACAGAAAACTCTGGACATTGGCGGAACACCGTCAGAACCCTCTCCCGCAACGGAAACCGTAGAAATCTGGATCAGTCTGCGGCCGTTATTCTTACAGAAATCGATCAGATTTTCCACACCCTGCACATTAATTCTTTCCAGTACATCATCAGCCGCAAAATGCTTTACGCAGGCAGCGCAGTTAATGATGGTGCTGAATTTGTATTCTGAAAATCCTGTTACCTGTTCCTTTGAGGTAATATCCCCATCCACACAGATAATACGGCTTTCAAACAGCTCTTTGTATGGATCATCAAAATAGTACATCAGCATGTTCATCATTCGCTTTTCAGGCGATTCATATTTGCCCTTACGTACAAGACAGTAAACCTTACCGTCATAATTGTCAAGGAATGCTTTAAGGACATGGATCCCCAGGAAACCTGTGGCACCTGTGACCATAATATCTCCCAGCTTTTCCTTTGTGATCCGGTCTGCATTTTCTTCTGTATTTGCGCTGATCACATTCTGGATCCTGTTATAGTTATAATCCGAAAATTCATTCTTGCTCTGTGCAGCCTCTGTAACTCCGTCATCATCAACCAGAGCTGCAAGTTCCCGTACAGTAGGATATTTGAAAATATCCGCATATACCAGTGAAATATTCTTTGACAGACACATAACAGCAACCTTGGATGCAGTAAGGGAAGATCCGCCCAGCTCAAAGAAGTTGTCCTCAATCCCTACTCTTTCAATTCCCAGTGCTTTCTCAAAAATCTCACAGAGTGCTCTCTGAGCTGCAGTAACCGGCTCTACATAGCTGGCAGTGTTCGTGGTTACCTCCGGCATTGGCAGTGCTTTTTTATCAATCTTACCGCCCGGTGTCACAGGCATTTCCTCAATGCTGACAAAGAAAGACGGCATCATATAATCCGGGATCAGCGGCTCCAGGAAGGTCTTCAGTTCATCCTCCGGGATGGCTTCTCCTGTATAATAAGCTGTGATATATTTATTTCCACCCTTTTCAATTACTGTAACGGCTGCATTTTTCACCAGCTCATGTTTCAGAAGGGCACCTTCGATCTCACCAAGCTCCACACGATATCCTCTGATCTTCACCTGTGAATCGATCCGGCCTATGTACTCAATATTTCCGTCACCTTTCATACGGACCATATCACCGGTCCTGTAAAGACGGCTTTCCTGCTCACATACAGCAAATGGATTTTCTACAAACACAGATGCTGTTTTTTCCGGAAGATTATGATATCCTCTGGCAATCTGCCTTCCTGCGTGACAAAGTTCGCCGGACGCACCCACCGGAAGCCGGTTCAGATTCTCATCCACAATGTAGCTGCGCACATTCCGCTGTGATTTTCCGATCGGGATGTTGTCATACTGTCTGTCTACCAAAAACTCTGTGGAAGAAACCGTATTCTCTGTAGGACCGTAGCCATTAATCATCTGATAGGTACGGTTACGGTAATGCTTGAATTTCTCGCCGCCAAGTGTAACAAATTTAAGAGCAGGTGCATCCTCCAGAAGTTCTGTAACCAGTTCTCCCATCTGGGTAGGGAAGGTTACGGTGGTGATCTCTTTTTCCTTTATATATCTGCTTATGGCAATGGCGTCCTTACGGATACTCTCCGGTAAAATATACAGGACTGCTCCTGCGGTAAGAGGTACAAACAGATCGATCACTGACGCATCGAAACAGAAGCTCGCAAACTCTGCCACAATGTCATCCGGTGAAGTATTTCTGCTCAGTGTGATATATTCGATCAGGTTCAACAGATTTCTGTGCTCGATCATAACACCCTTTGGCTTTCCTGTGGAGCCTGAGGTATAGATCATATAGGCAAGGTTCTCCGGTTTCGGAGAAATAAGCTCTGCAGAAAGTTCAAAATCCTCAGCCTCATCTGACACACTGTCCAGACTGATCACATTTCCGTCATAAAATTCCACAAGATTCTGATACTGATCGATCACAAGGAGATTTCTTGCTCCTGAATCCTTCAGCATATATTCAATTCTGCTCTGTGGATACTCCGGATCCAGAGGAACATAGGCTCCGCCGGCCTTCATAACACCCACATAGGCTACTGTATATTCCTTTGTCCTGCCGCACAGGATACCTGCTGCCTGTTCCGGGCCAAATCCGTTTTCCGTAAGCTTCTGAGCAATATAATCAGACATTCTGTCCAACTCTCTGTAAGTAAAATCTCCGGAGTCATCCCGCACTGCCGGTCTGTCCGGATATCTGGCAGCCATCTCCTTAAACAGATCTATGAAGGTCTTTCCTGCATGTTCCGGAATATCCTCCATCTGAGTTTTTTCCTCAAACATCAGCCGGATATCAGCCGGATCGCATTCCCTTAAGATTCCCTCTGCAGTGGTTTCCAGATTGTCAGCCAGATACCGGATAGTTTCCTCATGGTACATATCCCCTCTGTACTCAATCTCAAAGACAAATCTGTTCTTTTCAATGGAAATGCTGACAGAAACCGGTGCCTTTGCCATGTTCAGGCTGACAGGCTCCTCCTGTGCATATTCCCCGCCAATGGTGTCAAAAGCAAAATTGTCGCCCTGGTAAATAACCATGGCATCTGCCTTAATATCAAACTCATGGCTGATCTGTGAGAAAGGATAAATATCGTTGTTCATGGAATCGATCAGCTGTTTCTGTACACCGCTTAAGCAATCTTTGGCTGTTCCTGAGAAATCACAGAAAACAGGGAGTGTTTTTACCAGCATACCCACTGTTTCCGAAAGTCTGGAATCGTTTCTTCCATGGTAAATAGTGGTAAATACAGCATCCTTTTTGAAATTATATTTTCCAAGTGTGATACCAAAAGCGGAAATGAAGAATACATTCTCCGTGATTCCATGCTTTTTACAGAATTCCTTCACATTCTGCACGGAAATGGATCTGGTCTCTCTGTGGTAAAGTTCTGCTGTTGGAGCCGCACCGTTTTTTTCCGGATAGAAGCTGATGCTTCCACCTGCATGTTCAAATACTGACTTATAATAATTCTCTGCATTTTTATAGATATCACCTGCCAGGGCATCTCTGTTATCCAGTGCCAGATCATAGGAAGTATAACCTTCCGGTTCCAGCTTCTCACCGCTGTAAGCTCTGTTAATATCATTAATTATAATAGCCAGAGATGTACCATCGGCAACAATGTGGTGAAGGTCCAGAAACAGATAATTGCCATCACAGGTTCTGTAGATTTCAAACCGGAAAAGCTGTTCATTAAACAACATATATGGACGTACCAGAGTGTCTCTGTTCATTCCGTTTAAAATCGGTGTTTTATAACTGAGCCCATCGTTTCGTTTCTGAAGTACATTTCCGTTGTCATCCATAAACAGACGGGTTTTCAGATAAGGATGCGCCTCAACAGTACTGTCAATGGCTTCTGCCAGTCTGTCCAGATCCACCTTGTTATCAAGCTTTAACAGATACGGGATATTGTAAATGGTAGAACCCATATTTGCAGTACACTCAATGAAAATCCCCTCCTGAGTGTTGGTAAGAGGATAACTTTCCTGTACTTCCCTTTTGCTTTCTTTTCCCGCAGTTTTTACAAATTCCTCCATCATTCGGATAGTAGGATGATTCTTAATATCTGAAGTTTTGATCACAATGTCAAAGGCTTTGGAGATCAGGATATTCAGCTTAATGGCAGTGATGGATGTCAGACCTGCCTCATAAATATCTGTGGTAATCCCAAAATCCGTATACCCCAGAACCTCTGCGATACAGTCAAATAATATCTGCTGAACCTCATTCTCAGGCTTAATGATCTCCGCTGCTTTTTTCTCAGGCAGAGGAAGAGCCTTTTTATTTACCTTCTGGTTCTGGTTCAGAGGAATTTTGTCAATCTGCATGGTAACTGCAGGTACCATATAGGCAGGCTTTGTCTCTTTAATAAAATCATTCAGGGCATTGATATCAACAGTGCTGTCCGATACCACATAAGCAGCAATATATTTTCCACCATTTGGATCATCAAAGGCAACTACAGTGGCATCCCTGATGCCCTCATATCTGCGGATCACTTCCTCAACCTCAGAAAGCTCAATCCTGAAACCTCTGATCTTAACCTGGGAATCCTTTCTGCCAATGATCTGGATATTTCCATCCGGAAGAAATCTTGCCACATCACCTGAATGATACATCACTTCGTATCCCGGTGTATCATCATAAAGATTCTTTGTATAGACCTCGGCAGTTTTTTCCGGCTTGTTAAGATATCCTCTGGAAACCTGCCAGCCGGTGATCATCAGCTCTCCGCATGCACCGGGAGGAAGCATATGCCCCAGCTTGTCTGTAATATAAAGCTTCACATTGTCAAGTGCTTTTCCGATCGGGACATTTGGATAATATTTGTCCACTTCAAATACAGTCGTAAAAATAGTCGCCTCTGTAGGTCCATAAGCATTGATAAACTTATAATCTTTTGGCGGCTCACATGGAACCAGTTTCTCTCCTCCTACAGAAAGATATCTCAGGCTCTTACAATCCATCTCCAGCGCAAACTGCCTTCCCACCTGAGTAGTCATAAAGGAATGTGTGATGCCATTTTCCTCAAAATAGCGCTGCAGTCCAATAAAATCCAGACGGATCTCCTCCGGAATAATGTGAAGCTGTGCACCGTTTGTGATGGCACCGTAAATATCCATCATGCAGGCATCAAAACCAAAGGAAGCATATGCAGCTATCCTGGACTCCAAATCTATGCCATAATATCTCTTGAACCAGTGACAAAAAGCAGTAATATTTCCATATTCCAGCATACAGCCCTTTGGCACACCTGTGGAACCGGAAGTATACAAAAGGATAAACAGATCATGCAGCTGCGGCTTCTTAAGCACAACATCCCTATCCTCCAGCTGCCAGATCTGATCTGTAAACAGCACCGGTCCTTTATATCCGTCTACCAGAGGAAGAAGCTCTCTGTCAGCAATGAGAAGCTTTGCAGAAGAATCCTCCATCATGTACATCAGGCGGTCCCTGGGATAGGTTGGATCCAGAGGCTGGTAAGCTGCACCTGCCTTTATCACGCCCATCGGCGCGATCGCCATATATTCACAGCGGGGGATCAGAATGGAAACAACATCCTCACTGCCGATTCCCTGGGAGGCGATATATTTTCCAAGTCTGTCGCTGATCTCATCCAGTTCTCTGTAAGTATATTTTTTATCCTTAAATACCACAGCCGTATGGTCAGGAATGGTCTGTACCAGCTCCTCAAACATATCAGCGATGGTCTTACTTCTGTCATATTCGCAGGCAGTATTATTAAATTCCGCAATTGTGTCCGCTCCATTTTGGGAAAGAACAGAAACTTCCGAAATATATTTTGCTTTCAGCAGGGAATCCATAGCTGCCTCATAGGATTCCAGCATTCCACGTACAAAGGCTTCACTGTACATGTCACTGCGGTATTCTGCAGTAAGCACATATTTATGATCGTATTCTCTTACCTGGATCAACAGAGGCATCTTTGACATATCCGGAGAAAGGTCATGGCCCCTGGCAACAGTATCCCCGATTGGGAAATCATCCCCAAGCTCTGCCTGATATGCAAATACCAGATCAGAATTAATCCCGTACTTTGCACAGATATCAGAGAACGGAAAAATATCATTTGCCATGGAAGAAAGAATCTGCTCAGAGAGCTCTGTCATATAGGCCTGTATGGTGACTTTCGGATCACAGGAACAGTAAACCGGCAGAGTCTTTACAAGCATGCAGACTGTATTCTCCAGTCTGGAATCATTTCTTCCATTATAAATAGTTGCAAAAAGACTCTCCTCGGAATTGGAATATCTGCTCATGAGAATGCCGAATACACCTGTAAACAGAATGTTTGGAGTAACCCCCAGCTTCTCGCAGGCAGAAAGTACCAGAGACTCTCCGGTGTCCACAGGCATCGACAGATATCCTCTCTCAGGAGTCTTTCCTGAACAGTCAGGAAGAGGCAGGGATTCTGTCTCAATTCCCTCGAAAATACTGTCATAATATTTCTCGGCCTTCTTATATTTTCCCTCTTTCATCTGCTGTTCTTCATCAAGGGCAGCATCAAAGCCTGTGTAGGATTCTTTCTCCAATTTCTCACCCAGATAGGCCCGATTGATATCCTCAAAAATAATATCATAGGAATTACCATCTGCCAGGATATGGTGGAAATCTGTAAAAAGATATTTCCTGTCTTCTGTCACATAAATCCCCGCCCGGAACAGCCGTCCCTTTTCCAGCTTAAAGGGACGCACCAGCTCATCTTTTATCTTTTCAAACTGCTCATTTGTGGTCCGGACCACCTCTGGTACAAAGGCTTCCTCACAAGGCTTCTGCACCATCTCTCCGCTGTCACTTAAATAAACCTTTGTCAGCAGATACGGATGTGCAGCGATCATCTGAGAAATGGCATCTGACAGCTTCTGAACGTCAACAGAGCTTTCCAGTTCAAACAGAAACGGAATATTGTATACCGTACTCTCAGGATTCTTCATGCACTCTGCAAAAATACCCTTCTGGGAGCCGGTAAGAGGGTAAACTTCTCTCCTTTCATAGGTTCTGATCTTCGGTGCAAGCATCACATATTTTTCCAGTTTCTCCACCGTATTGTTTTCGTGGATGTCACTGGTTTTCACAGTCACTCCGAATTCCTCTGAGATCAGAATACAAAGCTTCATGGCACTGATAGAAGACAGCCCCGCCCTGTAAAAACTTGTGTCAGTTCCAAAAAAATCATTCTCCACAACGTCTGCAACGATTTCAAAAATCTTCTTCTGCATAGGAGTCTGGGGTTCTTTCAGATTCTTTGGCTGTGCAGCCGGCTTTGGCAGTGCTTTCTTATCAATTTTGCCATTCTGTGTCACAGGCATCTTTTCCAGTTGGACAAAAACCTCAGGAACCATATAATGAGCCAGGGACTCTGATGCATAGGCAGAAAGCTCCTCTGTATTGATCTGGCGGTCAGCCATAAAATAGCAGCAGAGGAATTTGTTATCTACAGGTAAAGTAATGCTGGTAATGATTCCCTCATAGGAATTGATCACTTCCTCGATCTCACCAAGCTCAATCCTCAGGCCACGAAGCTTGATCTGATTGTCTATTCTTCCGAAAAATTCAATCTCACCCTCAGGGCTGATCCTTGCAAGGTCACCGGTCTTATAAGCTCTCTCTCCGTTAAGATCAATGAATACAGCCTCTGTTTTATCCGGCAGATTCATATAACCTCTGCCAACGCCCAGTCCTGCAATCACAAGCTCTCCGGTCTCTCCGTCCGGAAGGATCTTATTCTCTTTATCTACAATATATACCTTCACATTACCGTTAGGCGTACCAATGGTAATGTTTCTGCTGTCCGTAATTACCTTCATGGTACAGCTGATGGTAGTTTCCGTAGGTCCATAACCATTCATAATGTAAGCATCCGGGTTTACTCTGCGAATCTTGTCATACAGAGCCGGAGGAAAAGCCTCTGCACCTACATCAAACACCTTAATCTGAGAAACTGCTTTTTCAAGCTGGGGCAGATCGATCATATTGGACAGGTAAGTAGGAGTTGTGGTCATAATATCCACTTTATTTCTGACGATCAGCTCACCCAGCATAAGAGGATTCAAAATCTCCTCATCAGAGGCGATCACCGCAGTCATCCCGTTGGTGAGTGGCAGAAATTCCTCCAGAACAGACACATCAAAGGTCATGGCTGCCATGGAAAGAGAAACCGATCCCCTGCTGACATAACCATAAGTTTCCGCATTTTTCGGATTCGGATTTACAAAATTGGCAAGGTTGATATGTTCGATCAGCACACCCTTGGGCTTGCCTGTGGAACCGGAAGTATAGATACAATAACAAAGATCATGCTCCCCGATCTTTACCTGAGGATTCTCTGTATTCTCATTCTCCAGAAGTTCCTCGATCAGAAGTACTGTACAGGGAAGCTTAGCAAACAGTTCCCTTCGTTCCTCTGCGATCTCCTTTGTTGTGATAATAAAAGGAGCTCCTGAATCCTCAAAAATATACCGGATCCTGTCATCAGGATAATCCGGTGTGGCAACTGCAAATGCGCCTCCTGCCTTCAGGATACCCTGTCGCACTGCATAGAAATCACAGCATCTCTCAAGAACCACACCTACGATGGTCTCCCGTCTGACACCTTTTTCCACAAGTGCATTGGCAATCCTGTTAGCCCGTTCGTTGAGCTGTGCATAGGTAAAGCTTTCCTTGCCGGAGACAACCGCACATTTCTCAGGATGAAGCTTCACCTGTTCCTCGAACAATTCTGTTACCGGCCGAAATTCAAAAACAAAATTGTTCCTTTCATTAATATTTTTCATTTTCATGTACCTCCTAAAAAGATATTATGGTATTATTCATATCAATCGCACGAATATAATCCATGGATTTTGATACCTTCTTGACAACTTCAATCCCATGTATATCAAAGTCTTCTCTGTCATACTGATATTCCAGAGGGTTGAAATTTACACCGTTATCTCTGATCCTCAGTCTGCAGAGATCATCCTCCAGACAGAGGTTAATGTCGATCCAGTTGGAGGTTTTTCCCCCGAATCGTATAATATTTACAGTCATTTCCTCCGCACACACTGCGGCAAGATTTGCCTTGCTTTTAGAAGCTCCCTGTTCCTGGCAGAACTCTATGATCCTCTTATGAACCGTTTGTGCTTCCTCCATGGTACTCTTAATGGAAAAATCCAGATTAATCCCCGGATTTTTGTCAGGAACAATATAAAAGCTTGTATTCTTATGCCTGATTTTTCTGAAAATACAGGCTGCAACTGCAGTTATGATCTCAGTGGCAACAAATCCTGCTGCAATTCCGTCGATACCGATCCCGTCAATCTGTTTCCATACAAGGATTCCCACCAGGGTTGCAGGCAGAACTACCACCGCATTCTCCAGAAATGTGGCAAAGCTTGCAATGGCTGTCTCCTCAATGGACTCGTAATAGCTGATAATAAACTTATTCCACAGATAAGGTGCCACACACAAAGCAAAGATGCGCAGCGCCTGGACCATATGACTGCCCAGCTCGCCACCGCCGCTTCCGAACATGACAGTGATTTCCTCGGTAAACAGCATAATAAGGACAAAGATCACAGCCAGCAGGATGTAACTGTATTTCAGCATTTTTTTACAGAGAACCCGGATTCCCACGTAGTCTTTCTCTCCGAAAAGGATTCCTGCCACATTGGGGATCACACCGATGATTCCACCTGTAAGCATCTCGACGATCAGCAGCACATTGTCACAGACAGTAAATACTGCCATACCTTCCTCGCCCAGCTGGTTCATGATAATGGTATTCAGTCCAAGCGCCTTTACAAAATTAGCTGCCATAAAGATCAGCATTGGCACGCCTGTGATGATTGCTTCCTTTGTGATTCCAAGTTCGCCTGGCTTTAGCAGGATCAGGTGGAGGTTTCGCTTATCAGAGCGGATATAAAGCACAAAAATTCCCATTGCAAACAGGAAACCAAGAACAGTTGATAAGGATGCACCTGTAATCCCCAGAGGAGTATATCTGAGGAATATATAGTCCAGCACAAGATTGATCACATTGGCTGCAATAAGGTAGGCTGATGCCAGCTCCGGATGATTCTCCACTCCAAGGTAATTGACCATCATCAGTCCAATTCCGATCACCGGTGCCCCCAGCATACTTACACGTATGTAATCTCTGGTATAACCGGTCAGGACATCGTCACCTGATACCAGAAGTCTGGCAACAGGTTCTGCTGCAGGAAGGGCGCAGATTGAAAAAATGATTCCCACCACAAGTGTTACTATAAATGTGGCAGAAAACAATTTCGATGCCCCTTCTTTGTCTCGTTTGCCAAGCATGTTTCCCACTGCTATGGAACCGCCGATACCAAGGCAGTAACCTGTCAGCTGAACGATCGTCTCCACAGGCAGGCTCAGGGTAACTGCAGACATTGCCTCCACCCCGATCAGGTTACTTACAAATATCGTATCTACGATATTTCCCAGCTGAAGCGCCAGAGACATCATAATCCCCGGAATGATGTACTTATTCAGCTTGGCATTCAACAATCTGTTATTTCTCTCTTCCATCGCTCCCTCTCCTTTGTTTTCAGTTTTTTCAAAATATTGTGTCGTAAAACTGTAAGATATTTAAATTTTACCATTTAGTGCGATAAATAGCAAGTTAATAAAGAATGGGAGAAAGCAAATAAATATTGCTATTTACTGCAGTCTGATTCCCCATATTTTACAGTCCCTGGTGCCTACAACCGCATAGTTATCGTAGACAGCCGGGGAAGCCTCTATCACACCCTCGCTGACAGATAATACATCTTCCTGTTTACCTGTTTTACCATCAAGAAGGCGGATGTCACCTGTACTGTTGCAATAAAGAACCTTTCCTGATCCGTCTTTGTTATAAACGCACACCGGAGAAGACCAGGCATATGAGGAAGAATCCTCCCATGCTTTAGATCCGTCAGATTTTCTCAGACAGGCAAGAACTCCGGATGCATTGTCAGAAGTCTTTGCCACTGTCACATATATATAATCGGCAAGGCTGTTCTTTCCACAGGCAATCGTAGACTGAACTCCACCGGAGACACCGTCATCAGTAGTACATTCATAATCTGTATGCCACACGATCTCACCGGTTTCTGCATCAATCTTCCAGACAGGGACAGTGGCTGTGTCATAACTTCTCCATCCAAGGCGGAAGGAAGTACTTACATACAGATACAGATGTCCTTTTTCGATTTCCAGAACAAGCGTTGAATTAGAATCATCCAATGTATCCTGAACCCATACCAGCTGAAGAGTGTTCAGATCCAGACACATAAGATTTCCCCCATTATCGGTCATAAATATATAGCCTTTATAGATTGCCGCACTGTCTTCCATTCCAAGCCAGAAAGACTCTGTACTGCTTCTTGTTCCATAGTAGCGCCATTTTACAGTTCTGCCCGGATCAATGGATAAAGTCCCACTGTTCAGATCATATTTTGTATTCAGCCTGATCAGATACAGGATTCCGTTCTCTCCCGGATAGATCAGGGTATCTGTCTCTGCATCCACAAGTGCTGATCCGTCAAAAAAGCTCAGACTTCCTCTGAGTGAAAACTCATCATTGTCTCCAAAAGTATACATAACACTACAATCCAGCAAGTTTACTACAAATACCTTTGCAGTTCCTTCGTTGCTGTTATATCCGGCGCCAACATACATAATCGGATATCCTCTCGGATCAAGGGCACCCGCACCCTTAAAAGTATATCCCAGATATAATGGGTCACGTGTCTTTTCTCCCGTTCTCAGATCCAGAAAATACACATATCCATCCATACAGGCATAAATCACCTCAACCAGTTCATCATCTGCCTTTGCTTTCTCTGTCATATTCATATGTGCTTTAACTTCTTTGGGCCATTTCATCATAAGCGGCTGTCCTGTCCAGCCACTTCCTGTCCAGACTGCACTGCCCGAAGAAAGAGAACCTGTATCTGCAGACCACAGTTTGTCCAGCCTGAAATCAGTCATATCTGCATAACCATGGGAAGGAGCATCGCGAAAACTGTTTCCGCGGAATGTGACGATCCCATCCACATCTGTATAATCCTGTCCTATATTAAAGGAAATATCACCATCAGCCTTATAATCTCCAATATTTTCAAGTACGTTTCCATCCACCTCAATATTAGTATAGCTGATCAGATTTTCCGGTTTTGTAGAATCCACACAATGAGGCTGAAAATTAATCTCTTTAGTCTTTTTCATTTCAACCACATCTTTGGTTTCTTTAGTTTTTCCGATTATCCAGCCTCCTTTTTCCTCATCTGCACCTGAAGCTGATACGGCCTTCACCTTCCCGCTGTCTGTTTTGCTGACAGACAGGAAAAACTTGTTTCCTGCAAACCCAAGCAGAAGTACAAAAATTATAATCCCCCCAGTCTTTATGAGGGTTTTGGGGAAGAAAACTTTTCCACTGCGTTTTCCTGAACTTTTCTGTGATATTGTTTTCTGAATGTAATCCGGTCTTGCAGACTTTCTCCCAGAATCCACGTTTCTCTTCTTGTTCATACCTTTCCTCCTAAAAAATATATCCTGTGAACTTCATCTTCTGCCTGGCTGTATCCGGCACATCGATCAGCCCAAAGCGGTAGAACATTCCATATATATAACTCACTCCGCGGATGTCGCCCAGAGCTTTGGGTCTGTCAACCACAGCTCCCACCTTCTTTATGTTTCTCAATGCCAGCAGCACTGAACTTAACGCCAGACTCTTACTGTTCTCCCTACGGTCGATCCACAATTCCCTTGTGTAGTCTCCATTCCGACCCTTTCTTACTTCATAAGTGAACGGAAGCCCTGTATAGGTTTTGAAACTCTCACCTGCATAGAGTAAAATAACCTCCCACAGATACTTCTCGTCCAGTGTTTCTCTCAGCTTCTCTACTGCCTGATATCCTTGTCTTTGCTGCATCTCTGATCTTTGCTGCATTCCTTCCTTTTGATCTCACTCCTACTCTTTCGATTTGCACTTACAACTTGTCAGCACGCTAAAGCGCGTTTGAAAAATCATTTCCATAATCTGCACGCCCCAATTTATCTTTCTGATTCGGACAGATATATTTATACTCATTTCTGTTTATACTCATTTCTGTTTATACTCATTTCTGAGCAACGCAATTTCATGAGTCCATCCCTCATCGTCATTTGGTGTCTCCAGAATAAACGGAATTCCCTCTGTGGCAGGATGATTGATAACGCGGACAAGTGTCTCCAGTCCTATTTCACCTTCTCCGATTCTGGCATGGCGGTCCTTATGGCTGCCAAGGGGATTCATGCTGTCATTTAAATGGATGGCTTTTAGTCTGTCCAGACCTATTATCCGGTCAAATTCTTCAAATACGCTGTCAAGATCGTTTACAATATCATATCCGCCATCCCAGACATGACAGGTATCCAGACAAACACCTAATTTATCTTTTAACTCCACCCTGTCCATGATCTGACGAAGTTCTTCGAAATTTCTTCCTACTTCTGTGCCCTTTCCTGACATAGTTTCCAGAAGTACAATCGTACTCTGATCTTTTGTCAGCACTTCATTGAGAATTTCTGCAATTTTACTGATTCCTACTTCTGCACCCTGTCCTACGTGACTGCCCGGATGAAAATTGTAATAATTTCCCGGTGTCATTTCCAGACGTCTCAGATCATCTGCCATGATTTCTCTGGCAAAATCCCTGAGGTTTTCTTTGGCAGCGCAGCAATTCATAACATAAGGCGCATGAGCCACCAGCTTTCCAAAATGATTCTCCTCTGCCAGCTGCCCAAATGCCTGCACATCCTGCGGATCAATGTCTTTGGCTTTCCCTCCTCTTGGATTTCTGGTAAAAAATGCAAATGTGTTACCGCCATTTGCCAGCATCTGCTTCCCCATTGCAAGATATCCCCGGGATGAGCTTGTGTGATTTCCTATATATAACATTTTTTTACTCCTCTTCTGTCGTATTTTCACAGTACCAGTTTATAGTAATCCTTTTATCATACATTATGGATTTTCTCAAGATTATCTTTTTCATATCTGCATTATAGCATTTTAACAGATTTTGTTAAACATTTTTACTGTTATAAACAATTTTACGTCAAAAAGACATTACTGTGAACGGAGTCAATTGTTCCAAAATTTTTCAGGTTGCGCTTATGAACTATCTTCATGTCAGTGAAGACAATATTTCATCTGGTCCTGCCCTTTACTTTTCATGCACCAACCTTAACATCCTATTCCCCAACAAACAACCCAGCATACATCCCAAACTATTATGAATAATATCGTCAAACTCAAACAACCCTCTGCAAAGCAGCAGCTGACTAATCTCGATAGCAGATGATACCGCAATTCCCACAAGCAATCCCATCCACCATTTCAGTTTTCTGCCTGTCAACCCCGGCAATAAAATCCCTGCCGGAAAAAGCAGCAGAATATTCAACAGATTCTCCTGCAGTAAGCCATCTCCCGTAGTACTTCCCAGTCTGCCACATGTACCAATCCCCAGGATTTCCTTCCATGACCAGAATACCTCCGGCTGATACTGCCTGATCCCCGGAGTCCTCGTAAAAACAGTAGAACCAAATACAATTGCAAAAAACGTCAGAAGCAACAGTCCACAGACTGCCTGAATAATCACTATTTTATGCAGCCTTAATAATACTGCTGCCAGAAAAACAGCCATCAGGAAAACCACTGCAAAAGCAATAATTTCCCTGATCGTCCAGCTTCGATTATGTGTAATAATAATCTGATAAATGTCCACTATCTATCTCTCCCCATCCCATGAATTCTGATTTTAACTGCCTGTCAATCGGATATTCGCAGTTTATCAGAAGGAGCTTACAATCCTCCTGATATAAGCAAGTTCCCACCCACTGCTTATCGCTTTTTGCAACCTCCGCAGAGGACTTACCTGATTCGGTTATATTTTCATTTACAATGAATTATACCAAAACTACCTGATTCTTACAAAGCACTTTTATCAATATCCTTCATATAAATCCCCGGGTATTTCATGGAGTCTGACCCCAATGTGGTCAACTTAAGCCCAGAATGCTGAAAATTCAACGATTCTGGGC
>ENA-OXIZ01000497-OXIZ01000497.1-human-gut-metagenome-genome-assembly--contig:-NODE-497-length-11636-cov-11.855194_pt1 | contig 11636 bp, 7 predicted proteins | sample MGYA00249821_ERZ652368 | MGnify/ENA primary metagenome ERZ652368 (study PRJEB26925, sample SAMN05826654) | human gut metagenome | biome: ENVO:2100002; feature: ENVO:00000062; material: ENVO:00002003...
TCTCCCACAAATTGTGACGCACATCTTGCGTAAAGCATTTTTCAGACACGCTCTAATCTACGGATCATAGATACCAGATGTCCGGCACAATTTCGGATTTCTTCTTCTGTAAGTTTACCTTCTTTATATGCCTGGCGAATATTCTTATCATCATCCGGATTTCCAGGCATGATAATGTCATTGCCTGCTGCCACACATTTCCATGGAACGCTTCCATCTTCCGGAACTGTTGTGTTCCAGTCTGACATAATTGCTCCGTCAAATCCCCATTCTTTTCTGGCAACTGTCATGCACAGATCTTTGCTGTTCGCCGCATGAATACCGTTGATAAGATTATAGGAAGTCATAATAGAAACAGGATTTCCTTCTTTTACTGCAATTTCAAATCCGCGGAGATAGATTTCTCTGAGCGCACGTTCGGATACACAGGAGTCAACACCCATGCGGTTATCTTCCTGATTATTGCATGCAAAATGCTTGATTGTTACGCCACATCCTGACTTGCTCTGAACACCCCGGATCACTGCTGCTGCCAGCATCCCTGACAGATATGGATCTTCTGAATAATATTCATAATTTCTTCCACATAATGGATTTCTGTGGATATTCATGCCTGGTGCAAGCCACAGATTCACATGAAATTCTTCCATTTCTTCTGCGATTGCTTTTCCAAACTCTGTCATGAGATCTGTATCCCAGGTCTGTGCCAGTGCTGTTCCTACCGGAAAAGCAGTACAGTACTGATAATAAGTGTCTGCATTCTCATGATGCACACCAGGTTCCAGAATTCCATTTTCCAGTGAACCAAGAACTCCCATTTCATAGATGCTTTCTGTCTCTTTATCTACCTCATACCACTGTCTGAGGCGGATACCTGCCGGACCGTCCGCCATAACAAGAGAGGGGATTCCATACTCTTCCAAAGTACCGCAGGTTTCACCTGCTGATCCCGGCACTCGAATTCCTGCTGCACCAAGAGTACTGATATTCTCTGAAATCTTTCCATAAAGCAGAGGAATCAGCTCTTCTGTAGTTCTGTTTTCCAGAACAGAAACAAATCTTTTTTCTTCCTCTGTCAGATTTTCCTGATTTTTTCCGACATCTTCCGATTTTGCCGGTATCATCGCAGGTTTAAAATAATATTCCGGAACCTGCGCTGTTATCAGTTTTTCCTGTCTCTGCACAGATTTTTCTTTCAATTCTTTTGTCAGATAAATCTGTTCCAGTTCTTCCTGAAGCGGACAGATTTTATCCATCTGTTCCAGTACTGTATCATCTGAAACTACCAGAACTGCTTCCAGTTTCAGTTTGTCTGAACTGTTTCCGATCAGAATGCCATATTTGCCTTTTTCCACTATCCATGTATGTGTTTCCTCATTGAAAGAAGCCAGTTGTTTCTGTGGAATCTCAACAGTAAGTGTTTGTGTTTCTCCCGGCTTCAGAAGTCTGGTTTTTGCAAAACCTGCCAGTCTCTTATACTCTTTTTCCAGTTCTGTCTGCGGAAGCGTAACATAAATCTGTACCACTTCTTTACCAGCATATTCATTTCCTGTATTTGTAACCTGAACCTCTGCTCTGATCTTACTTTCTTCCATATTTATGCTGCAACACTTCATCTCAAACGTAGTATAAGAAAGACCAAACCCAAACGGAAACATCACCTTTTTGTCAAAGCTGTCAAAATATCTGTAACCTACATAAATACCTTCTTTGTATTTTTCCTTTTCCAGATTGCCATTCAGATACCCATACTCTTCTGAAGCCGGATAATCCTCGTATCGCCTTGCCCAGGTTGTTGTCAGTTTACCGCCCGGCACTTCTTTTCCCAGAAGTACATCAGCCAGGGCATCTCCCCCTTCCTGACCAAGCTGAGAAATATTTAAGATTCCTTTTATATTGTCTGTCTGTTCCAGAATATCTGTCAGCTCCACAGGACCACCTGCATTAAGAATAAGGATCACAGGTTTGTTCATTTCTGCAAGATAACGTAAATCTTCCTCTTCTCTCTCGCTTAAATAGTAATCTCCCTTTACTTTGCGACGGTCTTTTCCTTCTCCTGAAATACGACTGATCACATAAATCACCACATCTGCTTCACAGATATCTTCCTCTACCACCTTACGTCCCAGCGGCATTGCAAAAGGATTCTCTGCATAGGCATCAAAAGGATTATCTACTTTCTTAGCTTCTTCCAGAACTTTTTCTTTCCACGCCTCTCTCGCCTGCTCATAGCGATTGTGATAATCGCTGATCCAGTCTTCGCTTACAATTTTTACTCCTGCTTCTTTCAGTCCCTGATAAATAGAAATATTCTTTCTGTTGTTAACATCTCCAGAACCGATTCCACCCTTTACGGTTTTCTCTGCTCCATACCCAAGAAGTGCAGCAGCTGTATCTTTCTTTAATGGAAGAATTCCTTCATTTTTCAGCAGAACAATGCCTTCTGACGCCGCTTTTCTGGCAAGCTTTCCATGCATCAGTTCTCTCTCTGACGGCTGTTCTTCTCTAGTTCCACTGTAAATCCATTTCTTCATATAATTATACTCCTGTTTTTAATATTATAATTCTCATGAAAAGAACCTCCATAGCATTCTCTCTATGGGGGTTCTTAATTCTCATTATTCTTTTACACCACCAAGTGTTACACCTGCAATAATGTATTTGGATAAAAGCAGATATACAATAATGATTGGCACGATCGCAACAGTGATCATCATGTAAATTTTACCCATATCAAAGTTCATATAATCAGCACCACGCAGAGTTGCAATCAGGATCGGCACTGTCATTTTGCTCTTTGACTGAATGATCAGGGCAGGAACGAAGTAATTGTTCCAGGATCCTACGAAAGTAAAGATTGCCTGTACTGCTACTGCCGGTTTCATGATCGGAAGTACAATACTGTTAAAGGTTCTGAATTCTCCGGAGCCATCAATTCTTGCCGCTTCCACAAGGGATAAAGGAAGGGAAGACTGAAGGTAACTGTACATAAAGTAAAAGACTGCCGGAGATGCAATGGATGGAATGATCAGCGGAAGTAAAGAGTCATACATTCCCATCTTTGTGATCAGTCGTAAAAATCCCATTGCTGTTACCTGTGTAGGCATAACAAGAATTGCCATAATAAAAGTAAAAGCTGCTTTCTTCATTTTAAAATCATAAGCATATAGACCATAAGCTGTCAAAGAAGAAAAATATGTACAAAGTGCAGCACTGCAGGAAGATACAACAACACTGTTAAGAATACCGCGGAACATCGGGAAACTTCCGTCATTTGCCACATTCTTCAGATTCTCAAGAAAATATTTTCCGGGAAGTGCTGAAAATCCTTTCTGCAGATCCGCATGGGAACGTGTTGCATTTACAATCAGAATGTAAAAGAAAAACAGACACAGGAAGGATAAAAAGATCAGCACAAGATGAACAAAAATACTGCGCACACGACCTGATGTATTTGATTTCATAGTTTATCTCCTCCTTCTTTCTTCTTTTGCTTTTTTCTTTGCAGCTTTCTTGGAACCATCCGGATCTGTGTCATTTGTCATCTTATATACAATCATACATAAAATACCGCTGACAATAAACAGATATACGGACAATGCACCTGCCATACCATAGTTCTTGCTCTTTAAGTGGCTGTTCAGGAACATAATCAGAGTCATAGATGTACGGTCCGGATTTCCCTGTCCATTTGTAAGAATCTGAGGAACATCGAACATCTGAAGACCACCGATGATAGATGTGATCAGTGTATAAGCAAGGATCGGACGGATCAGCGGCAGTGTGATATAGAAAAATCTCTTGATACTGTTACAGCCATCCAGTTCAGATGCTTCAAAAATATCCATACTGATACCCATAACAGCAGCCATCAGCATAATTGTTGTATTACCAAACCACATCAGGAAGTTCATAAATCCGACCAGAGATCTGGTTCCGATTACAGAACCCAGGAAATCTATCGGATTTTTAACCCATCCCAGAGACATCAGAATAGAGTTAATCGGTCCGTTGGTAGAGAACATGGTAAAGAACAATAACGCAAATGCAGAAGCCATGATCAGGTTAGGAAGATAAATAACAACCTTGAAAAACTGCTGTCCATGGATCTTCAGACGCGCATCTGTAAACCAACATGCCAGAACCAGTGCGATTACAATCTGTGGTACAAATCCGATTACCCACAGAATCAGTGTATTAGCACTGTATTTGAGCATATCTGACTTCAACAGACTCAGATAGTTTGCAATTCCAATAAAATTCGGTCCGATTTCTTTAATTCCTGAACGATAATATTCATAGAAACTATAACGTACAGTATCTACCAGCGGAATCAAAGAAAAGATTAAAAAAGTTATAAAAAATGGAAGGATAAAGATGTATCCCCATTTTGCATAGCTGATGCTTTTCTTTTTTTTCATAGTTCAGCATTCCTTCCTTTACATATTAGTGCCAGACACACATCTCTTTCATGCGTGCCTGGCAAATACAAATGCATCTGTACAGGTTATTTACACCTGAAACTTTTTAACTGTCAATTCAAAAGCGTTTATTATTCAGCCCAGTTAACTTCCTGGATTTCCGGATAACGTTCTTTGATTGCTGTTTCAAAGTTTGATTTTGCTTTGTCATAGTCTACCTGACCCTGGAAGTAATCGCTGAAAGCGTTCTGGATCAGTTCTACGCAGCCCTGGTCATAAGCAGAAAGTGGTGCGATCTTGATGTTCTCTGCAACCGGTGAGAAATATGTAAATGGATTCTGTCCGCCAAGGAAGTCAGATGCGAAAGTATCATCTTTTGCAACTTCCTGCATACCACTCTTTGTATTTGTAAAGTCAGAATAATCTTTGGAAATCTTTAATAAATTGTCCTTATTTCCTGTCAGTGCAAGAATGATATCTTTTGCATGTTCCGGATTATCTGTTCCTGTTGCTGCATGGATGTAAGAACCGCCCCAATTGTATTCCTGTGGTGGATTTGTAACAGCCCATTCTCCGTCTTCTCCATCCCAGTTTGGTTTCAATGTAAAGTCAATTCCCCATGCCGGGAAGAGGAATGCAAATACTTTGGATTCAGATCCCATAGCTTTGTTCCAGTCATCATTCCACTGACCTTTTACAGTTTTGTTCAGGTATCCTGCATCCAGCCATTCTTTGGAATCTTTGATCCAGTTCATTACCTGCTGGTCTACATTAACAGTTGTTGCACCGTCTTCTACCCATGGCTGGGAAATGCTGTTTCCATACAGTCTAAATGTATCAGCATAAGAAGCAAATGTGTAATATCCTTTTGCTTTCAGTTCTTCAGCTGTAGCTTTTGCTGTATCCCAGTCTTTCATTCTCTTGCCTACTTCTTCAGGATCGTCGGTTCCGAACACATCTTTGGCAATATCACGACGATATACAAGAAGTCCAGGGCAGCACTGCCATGTAGATCCTCTCTGTACTCCATCTGCATCAGATGCAGTTGTTTTTGTAAAGTCATACTGATCTGCAAGATCTTTGTCAGGATCAATTCCAAGATCTTTCAGAGGCATTGCCACATCCGCTGCTGCATCTGTATATTTGTATACATAATCTGTTTCTGATAAGAAGATATCTACCTTATCATCTGCTGATGCATCAGCCTGATTCATAAGAGCTTCATCAAGTTTCTGCTGATAAACACCATCCTGATTTGGATTTATGATCCAGTGAATTTCTGTTCCATCCTTTAATGTTGTTACTGTTCCGTCTTTGGATGTTTCTTTCACTTCAGGATATACTGCTTCCAGACGCTGACGGAATTCATCATTCCAGGAATAAATATTGATTACTTTTCCTTCTTCATCTGCATGTACGATTGTAGCGGTTCCGCCCATTGTACCTGCAATTACGGATGCTGTAAGTAAAACAGCTAATGCTTTCTTTTTCATTAAAAAAGCCCTCCTTTTTCTTTTTTTCTCTTTGTGAGTTTCTTGCCTCACCTGATGTATCAGATTATAGCTTAAGCTGCTTTTCGGGTATATTATAATTTCCACCAAAATGTCAGATTCATGACCTCATTGTGTTCTTTTTATATACAGACAGATTTTGTCATTTAATAAGGAAATCTTTCCTAAAATCATAATCTTTCTGTTTTTTTTATTAGTATTTTTGTATAAAAGGTACCATTTTTCTATAAATCAGCCAGATGAATATTCGCAATCTGATTCATTACCTGCTCATATATTTTTCTGAAATTGTGTTATTTTATGTCATGATTCTGATACTTACTTCATGTTTCTTATTTCCGAAAGATCTCATTTCCGATATAATTTCCATACAATATTTATGGAAGGAGAAAAATGTTGAAACATATTAAGTTTATTGATAATCATGGAAGCTTTTGTGTGAACAGACCGGAAAATACCAGTTATCTTTATTTTCCTCTTGCATCAGAAGCAGGTCTGAAAAGTTCCGTCACACCAGTGCTTGGAGGTGACAGCAAAATTGATCAGGATACCTTCCTGCTAGAACCGGTCAGTTCCGAAAATCTCCATAACAATCGTTCTTCCAGAAATTTCTGGATCGTAAAAGAAGGACACATCCCTTATTCAGTAACAGGTTCCTCTACTCAGCAGGAAGCCGACCGTTTTACTGACAGGCAGGAAGACAGTGAACTAACCGCCGGATTCATGTGGCAGACTTTGAAAAGGACTTCCAGAGAACTTGGGCTCATCTCCACAGTTACTTCTTTTATCCCCAAAAGTGATAATGTGGAGATTATGTATGTGACAGTTGAAAACCAGACAGATACCGTACAGAAATTTACTGCATATGGTGCAATTCCTGTTTACGGAAGAAGTGCGGATAACATTCGTGATCATCGAAATGTCACTTCCATGCTCCATCGTATCGAGACAACAGAACATGGAATCAACGTCTGCCCCACCATGTCATTTGACGAGCGGGGACATCAGCCAAATCATAAAATCTATTATGTAAATGGCTGTTCCGGAAAGGGAGAAAATCCGATTTCCTATTATCCGACTGTAGAAGATTTTATCGGAGAAGGTGGTACCTATACACATCCACGCACAGTATATGAAGGATATAAAGGAGTTCCCGCACACAGTCTGGCAGCAGGAAAGGAAGCAATGGGTGCTTTCTGTTTCTCATCTTTCACACTGGCTCCCGGTGAAAAAACAGACTTTATTTTATTATCAGGTATTGCCGACAGTAAAGAAGAAATTGAAAATATTTTTGAAAAATACAATACTTCCGATAAAGTAAAAAATGCACTGGAAGAAACCAGAATTTACTGGAAAAAACAGGTAAACGTTGACTTCCACACACAGGATCCTGACTTTGACAGTTATATGAAATGGGTAAGTTTCCAGCCATTCCTGCGCCGTTTATTTGGCTGTTCTTTCCTTCCTCATCATGATTACGGACGTGGTGGACGCGGATGGCGTGATCTGTGGCAGGATTGTCTTTCTCTTCTGCTGATGAATCCTCAGAATGTAGGTGCCATGATTGAAAAGAATTATGGCGGCGTACGTATTGATGGTACAAATGCTACTATTATCGGAGACGGTGACGGCAATTTTATCGCTGACAGAAACGGAATCGCACGTGTATGGATGGATCATGCACTCTGGCCGCTAATCACGACCAGTCTTTATATTAATCAGACCGGAGATATAGAGATCCTTAAGAAACAGGTTCCTTATTTTAAAGATGCACAAACCATGCGCGGCACAGAAATTGATACTCTCTGGAATGACGCATATGGAAATAAACAGCGCACCGAAGACGGTCAGGTATATACCGGAAGTGTTCTGGAGCACATCCTGATCCAGCAGCTTGCCGCTTTTTATGATGTAGGTGTTCATAATATTTACCGTCTCCGCGGAGCTGACTGGAACGATGCCCTGGATATGGCAGCAGAAAATGGTGAAAGTGTTGCCTTTACCTGTGCTTATGCGGGCAATCTCCATACTCTTGCTTCCATATTACGCCTTATGGAATCTGCAGGCGAAACCAGTATCCCGCTGTCAGAGGAAATTGAAATCCTGCTGAACGATCAGACAGATATGTTTGACAGTGTATCTGAAAAGAAAAAGATTCTTACTGAATATGCCAAAAGCTGCAGGCATAACCTAAGCGGCAGAAAGAAAAACTTCTCTCTCTCCACACTTGCTGCCAACCTGATCCAGAAATCCAACTGGCTGACAGATCATATCCGTTCACAGGAATGGATTGATGGCAAAGACAGCGAAGAAGGATGGTATAACAGCTATTACGATAATCATGGAGAGGCAGTGGAAGGTTTCCACCATGAACAGGTGCGTATGATGCTCACGGGCCAGGTTTTCTCTATTATGGGAAATGTTGCCACTGATGCGCAGATCAGAAAAATCGTAAAAAGCGCAGATCATTATCTTTACAGAAAAGAAATTGGCGGTTACCGCCTGAACACAGATTTTCAGGAACTGAAGTTTGATATGGGACGTATGTTCGGTTTCGCTTATGGCGAAAAAGAAAACGGTGCTGTTTTCTCTCATATGGCAGTTATGTATGCAAATGCCTTATATCAGAGAGGCTTTGCAAAAGAAGGCTGGAAAGCATTGCGTTCTCTGTCTGATACAGCTCTCGACTTTGATACCAGCCATATTTACCCGGGAATTCCTGAATATTTCCGTTCAGACGGACGTGGCATGTATCATTATCTGACAGGTGCTGCAAGCTGGTATCTTTTTACCATGATCACAGAGGTCTTTGGTGTCCGTGGAGTTTTCGGAAACCTTTTGGTTCATCCAAAACTTCTGGCAGAACAGTTCGATGAAGCAGGAACTGCTTCTGTCTCTGTTACTTTTGCAGGAAAACAGTTCCATGTTACCTACCGAAACACAGACAGAAAAGATTATGGTTCTTATCATATCGCCGCTGCGGACTGCGACAAAACAGCAATAGAAATCGTAGAAGATTCCCATATTATGATCTCCAGAGAATTTATTAACAACCTCTCTTCTGATCTTCATGAAATTACAGTGACACTTGCCTGAAAACAATAGCTGCTCAGCCTCCATAAAAGCAGGCGACAGGCTGTTATAAATATTGTTCTAACAGAAAGGATTTACTATATGAAATACGGATATTTTGACAATGAAAACCGAGAATACGTGATTACTAATCCGGCAACACCTGCACCATGGGTAAACTATCTGGGTTCCCCGGAGTACGGTGCAATCATTTCCAATAATGCAGGGGGCTACAGTTTTGCAAAATCCGGTGCAAACGGACGTATCCTGCGCTATGTTTTTAATAACTTTGACCAGCCGGGACGTTACATTTACATTCGCGATGACAGATCATCAGACTTCTGGTCTGCATCCTGGCAGCCTGTAGGCAAAGATCTGGCTCAGTATAAGAGCGAATGCCGTCACGGAATCGGTTATACAAAAATTTCTGCCGACTACAGCGATATTCACTCAGAAGCCCTTTACTATGTTCCTCTTGGAAAGAGTTATGAAGTATGGGCATTATCTGTGACCAATCATTCTGATCACGAAAGGAACCTGACTCTCAGCGGATATGCAGAGTTTACCAACCACAGCAATTACGAACAGGATCAGGTTAATTTACAGTACTCTCTTTTTATTTCTCGTACACTGTTCGAAGGAAACAGAATTACTCAGCAGATTCATGGAAATCTTGATGCAATTCCTGAAAATGAGAATGTAGATGAGAAAAATGTGACAGAACGTTTCTTTGGACTTGCAGGTGCTGAGGTTTCTTCTTACTGTGGGGACAAAAATGAATTTCTCGGAAGTTACCATGGATATGGAAACCCTGAAGGTATTGTCTGTGGTGATCTTGGTGATAAGACAAGCTATAATGAAAACTCCTGTGGTGCTCTCTCCTGCAAAATAACTCTTAAAGCAGGTGAAACCAGAACAATTGCTTTTCTTCTTGGAATGAAACCGTCATCTGAAGCTGCTGAAGTAATCAGATGTTACGAAAATCCGGCTCCAACTGTAGCAGAAGAACTGGAAGCATTAAAAGCTGACTGGAACAGTAAGCTTGATAATCTTAAAGTCAGCACTCCAAGTCCGGAATTTGATACTATGATTAATACCTGGAACGCATACAACTGTTTTATGACTTTCATCTGGTCCCGTGCAGCTTCCTTCATTTACTGTGGACTCAGAAATGGATACGGATACAGAGATACTGTACAGGATATTCAGGGAATCATCCATCTGGCACCGGAAATGGCACTGGAAAAGATTCGTTTCATGCTGTCTGCGCAGGTAAATAACGGTGGCGGACTCCCTCTTGTCAAGTTTACTCACACACCAGGAAAAGAAGATACTCCGGATGATGCTTCTTATGTACAGGAAACCGGCCATCCGGCTTACCGTGCAGATGATGCATTATGGCTTTTCCCAACTGTATATAAATATATTTCAGAAACCGGAAACACTGCTTTTCTTGATGAAGTGATTCCTTTTGCCAACAAAGATGAAGCTACTGTATATGAACATCTGAAACGTGCGGTTGCTTTCTCTCTTAATCACCTTGGACCTCATGGAATGCCCGCCGGACTTTATGCAGACTGGAATGACTGTCTCCGTCTGGGTGCAAACGGAGAATCTTCTTTTGTTGCTTTACAGTTCTATTATGCAATGACAATCCTGAAAATCTTTGCCGAATATAAAAAAGATACAGAATATGTACAGTATCTTGAAGAAACTCAGAAAGCATTTGGCGAAAAAGTTCAGGAACTGTGCTGGGATAACGACCGCTTCGTACGTGGTTATACAGAATCAGGAGAAAGAATCGGTGAAGCTGCTGCTCCTGAAGCAAATATGTGGCTGAATCCTCAGAGCTGGGCAGTTATCAGTGGTCTTGCTACCCCGGAACAGGGAGACGCAGCACTAAATAATGTATATGAACGTCTGAATACGGAATATGGCGCAATCCTTATGGATCCTCCTTACCATGCACATGCTTTCGATGGTGCACTGGCAGTTATCTATAATCAGGGTACCAAAGAAAACTCCGGTATTTTCTCCCAATCCCAGGGCTGGCTGATTCTTGCTGAAGCACTCCGCGGTCATGGAGAACGTGCTTTTACCTATTTTATGGAAAATTCTCCTGCTGCGCAGAATGACTGTGCCGAAATCCGTCGTCTTGAGCCATACTGCTATGGTCAGTTCACAGAGGGAAAAGCAAGCAAACACTTTGGACGCTCTCATGTTCACTGGCTGACAGGAACTGCTTCTACTGTAATGGTAGGATGTGTGGAAGGTATCCTCGGGCTTCGCCCTGATCTTGAAGGACTTCGACTGTCTCCTTCTGTGCCAAAAAGCTGGAAACACTTTGAGATTGAGAAAGTTTTCCGTGGAAAACAGCTTCATATCTCTGTAGAAAATCCAGACGAAAAAGAATCTGGCTGCTGCAGTCTGGTTCTTAACGGACAGAAATTAGCAGATAATTATATCCCTGAAAACCTTCTTCAGGATAAGAACGAAGTCGTATTAACTCTTTAATCCCCCGATATTACCAGATGAAAATAAGCGGCCGACTTACAGAAAATTTATATTCCCTGTAAGCTAGAGCGTGTCTGAAAAATCATTCCCGCAATCTGCACGCCCCACTTTGCGGTAT
>ENA-OXIZ01000514-OXIZ01000514.1-human-gut-metagenome-genome-assembly--contig:-NODE-514-length-11164-cov-9.250338_pt1 | contig 11164 bp, 13 predicted proteins | sample MGYA00249821_ERZ652368 | MGnify/ENA primary metagenome ERZ652368 (study PRJEB26925, sample SAMN05826654) | human gut metagenome | biome: ENVO:2100002; feature: ENVO:00000062; material: ENVO:00002003...
TTTCATTCTTATCTGTAGTTTTCATATCCATATTCCTCCATCGTATTTTTCAACAATTCTAAAGATCGTGTCCTATGTTCACATACTGTACTTCTCACAAGATTCAACTTTCGAGCAATTGCAGCATCCGACATTCCATGAAAATAAGATAAAAAAACGACTTCTTTTTTTCTTTCTGTCAGCGTTTCTATCGCTTTCGCTAACAATTCATTTTTTATCTTCACATCAAATTGCTTATCTGTTAGAAAATAGTTTTCTGCTGCATATTCATCTATCGTAGAAAGTTTCCAAAATTCTGTTTTTGGTAATTCACAAAACAAAATTTCGTGTTTCTGACGATATGAAAGATGCCTTTCATAATCTATTTTCTCTCCTTGCAAAGCCAATTTACACTTGCGATCAAATTGATGTCTTATTGTTTCTTTATCATAGGAAGAAGATTGCTCCATAGAGTTCACCTCCTCCCTATTTAAAGATAAGAGCAAAGGTCTTTTCCCTTTCGTTCTTATCCCGAATAGCTGATAATAAATGTTGGGTTTCCAGAAAAATTTTTTAACAGTTTTTCCAAATATTTCATGTGGTACTTGTCAATAATTTCCAGAAAAAAAGTGAGAATTGTAGTTTTCCCTACTCTTCCCACCTTCTATACTTTATATCTGTAGTTTCTTCTCTTTTAAGTCATAAAGATACAACTTATTTAAACAAAAACGGAAACAATAGATTATATCTACTATTTCCGCCTCTTTTTTTCAATTTTATATTTTTCTATACCTATATACTGGGATATTAAAACTACTAAAATAGTCACTGAAATCAATGATACCATATTATCCATACCACACAGCGTACATGCCAGTGCAAATGTTATTATACCACTTAAAACTTTTACAGTTACCTTTTTGCAATGTGCTTTTTCGTCTTTATCCAATTCTCTATTTATATTTTCCACAGGTGCAAGCCCACATACCAAAATGGATCCACACAAAATAATAACCCATGCTATTTGTAATAGAATTGTACATTGTTTACTAATAAGTAACACTAATGTTTGTACAAAAACAGAACATATAAAACATCTAGTAAAACTATTCAGATGTACCCCACCAGCATACGTCCGTAGCAACATAAAACTTCCTGTAAATACTAAAAATTCTGGAATCATACGCAAATATATCGCTATCCCAAAACAAACAAGAAAGCAACTCAACATTTCAATTCCTATTTGAAATCCATATTGATATATCGCATATGATTCCTCGGAAACCACACCGGTCTTAATTACATAGTCCGTTAATTTTTCCGATAAACATTTCATATTTACTTTTTCAACTCTTTAAGTGCTTTTGGCATTTTAGGCTGGTGGTAAATATAAACACAGGCACTATCTGCAGACATTTTTCCAAGTTTTAGAGATACATTTGCCAACACTTTTGCTGGCTGAATTTTTACATTTTTAGATTTCATAATTTGAAACTCCTTTCGTTTGTTCTTTTGTATTTTAATACAAAATTTCAGTCTTCGTATCTTCATGTAAAAATATCGAGTATTCATGTAACTTTTTCCACCAATTTAACTTCCGTACAGTACTATCCTGACACAAAAATATTCCGGTACTGTATCATCTACAAATACCGCCCCATGATATTTTCTTGCCGCCCTGCGAACTGACGCCAAGCCAATCCCATGATTAACAGTATCTTCTTTGGTTGTTCTGAATTCTTCTTTTACTTTTTTCAGCCTTCCTCCATAACTATTTTCAACAACAATCAACAAATTTTGCCTATCATATTTCACACTAAGTTTTATGTATTTTTTCTTTTTTGCTTTTTCTGCTCCTTCTACAGCATTCTCTAACAAATTCCCCAATATAAGACTAATGTCTGCCCCTTTAAATGGTATTTCCATTGGAATACTTAATTCTGCTTGAAAATCTATTCCTTCTTTTTCTGCCGTTCTTTGCCAGTATTCTACCAAAGAATCAATTACAATGTTTCCAGTAGTTGCAACTTTAGGCGTATTCAGCCTTCCCTCTTTCATTACATCATTAATAAACCCAATAATCTTCTTACATTCTCCTTTCTCTGCATACGCAATCAGTGATATAAAATTATTTCTCATATTATGTTTAACATCACGCATTTGTAACATAGCAAGTTCTGTTTCTTCCTGATGTCGTTCACATAATTCTAACTGCTGTTCATACACAGTATTTTTCCTTCTAGCCTGCTGATCATCTGCAAGTTTTATATAAATATATCCAACCAATACATTTACAAGCAATAAAATTATAACAGAAACAAGAGAATACAATTCTGCACACTCTTTTTTTGTCTCATCGGCTAAAACAAATACTGCATTCATAATGTAAATGCTACCTGCCGGGATAAATATAAGCCCTATACCATACTTACTTGAAAGTGCCTGAATTTCTTCCTTCATAAAAACCTTTTTCAGCGCTATAACTACTACAAGAAACAAAAGTTTTGAAGCAAAAGAACCTACCACCTGCGAAGTTGCAATTGCTTCACAATAAATCATCAACAAATTTCCTACCAGTGTTTCTACCAACATCCAAAGTGCATCAAAAATAATAGAAAAAAAACATTTTTCCACAAATTTCCCTTCAAAGATATTTAGTACTGCAAGCAATGTAAATCCCATAGACATGACTATATTCCATTCTATCTGAATCATATTGATCATTCCAAAAATATCTATTTGCCAGGCAACCAATATCAAAATACCTACCATTACTTGAATACTTCTTTTCTTTCTACCTAAAAAAATACTGAAAAAAGAGAAAAAAATATATATAGTAAAGATTACACGAAGTGTATCAATCCCTAGCATGCTCCATTTATCTATCAACATAAAAAGTGTCCTCCGCAACACAATACTGTTCACTAATAGTTTTACGCCTGTCTTCACTGATAGATATTCTTTTCCCATTATTCAGTAATACAAAATCATATCCTAGCCCATCTATATATTTATAGTTTACTAAAAAAGACTGATGTACTCTTAAAAAAACTACCTTGCTTCCTTCTAAGCTCTTTTCAATATCATTAAGTTTTCCATAAAGTTCAAAAATCCCCCTCTCTGTAACTATCCTTACTTTTCTCCGATTACTTTCAAAATAAAGAATTTCCCCAATTGGTATCTTATGACTCATACGCTGATAACTATATCGAAAATAACTATCGGTACTAATTATATCTTCGTATGCCGCTCGAAAACAATTTTCCATCTGTTCTTCGCTTACAGGCTTTATCAGAAAGCGAAACGGTCTGACTTCAAATGACTCCATCATATAGCTTTCATAGCTCGTAACATAAACAATCAGAACCTTTTTATCCATCTTTCTAATCATCCGTGCTACTGTAAGACCGTCTTCCCGTCCCATCTCTATATCCAAAAAGATAATATCAAAAAAACTCCCTTTTTCCACTGCAGTAATTAAATGTTCTCCCTTCCAAAAAACATCCGTATCTATTAGCATAAAATTCCTTTTTGCTATATTTTGCAACATAGTTTCTATTTTTCCCGTTGTAGAAACAACATCATCACAAATTGCTACATTTATCATTTGACATATCCTTCTTCTTTTTCTCCTCATTTTTTCTAACGATCTGTAAAAGCGACCAGATTAATTCTTGATCATATTGATCTAATTTTTTGTAAACTTCAATCATGTCGTAATATTCATCTAATGTCTCGTTGAGTCTAATCTGTCCAGTCAAATCTCTCTTTACATCCGATATGCCTAACAGATAATCTGTCGTCACATTAAAATATTCTGCTAATCTTTTGAGAATATCAACTTTAATTACTGTCACATCTTTCTCATATTTACTAAGCATCTGCTGGGTAATACCTAGTTCCGCTGCTAAAATCTCCTGTATAATGCCTCTTTTTTCTCGAAGATTTTTTATACGATTTTCCATAATCTCATACTCCTTATTTTTATTCTACTATCATGCTACCTTTTTCTCGGTTTTATGATACAAATAATAAGAGTATTCGATTACTCGTTTTTCAAATGATATTCGACATGCTGCTCTGACTATTCAATTCCCATGAATATATTCATTGACTTGTATCCCATTTGATACCCCAAATATTGCCATTATCAAAATCTGCTAAGCATATCATAATCAATATTAAATAATTATACTCCACTTCTCCTCATATATTTCTTTTTATACCAGTTCCATCGAACTATATCCTCTATCTTTTCTTTATATATTTCCCTATTTTCAATAGTTGTTATATAATCGTATGCCCCCACTTTTAATATTGAAAAAATTTCTTGTACTGTTCCTTTTATTATTGCTAAAATAGGAATACATTCTCCCATCTCACTTTTTATTTTGATAATTTGTAAAATCTTTCCCTCTAACTTTGTTTTGTCAAACTCAATAATAACAATGTCTGCCAATGGATATTGATTATTTTTTAGATCTGCATATCGACACCAAATTAGTTCCAACCAGTTTTTAGTAATTTTTTTAGTTACTTCAAAAACTTTTTCATCATCACTAATCAATAATATTTTCACTGTACATCCGTATCCTCTCTTTTTAAACTGTGTCTATTTATCCAATTTGTATTTTTCCGTATAATACAACTCTAATCAGAAAACGTTCTGGCACTGTATCGTCCACAAACATTACTCCCTGATACTTTCTTACAACTCTACGGACTGATGCCAAACCAATTCCGTGATTTGCCGCATCTGCTTTTGTTGTTTTTAGTTCATTTTTTATCTTTTTTAATGTTCCTCCATAGCTATTTTCAATAACTATTAGTAAATTTTCTCTGTTATACTTTATGCCTAGTTTAATATATTTCCTTTTCTTTGCTTTTTCAGCTCCTTCTACAGCATTTTCTAATAAATTACCTAAAACTAAGCTTATATCTGCTCCTTTAAATGGCATCTCCATTGGAATACTTAATTCCGACTGGAATTTGATCCTTTTATTTTCTGCCGTTCTCCTCCAATATTCTACCAAAGAGTCTGCTACAATATTTCCCGTTGTAATAACTATAGGCGCCTTCAACTTTCCGTCTTCCATTATGTCATTTATAAAAGCAACTATCTTTTCACATTCTCCTTTTTCTGCATATGCCAAAAGTGATATAAGATTATTTCTCATGTTATGTTTAACATCTCGGATCTGCAACATAGCCATCTCCGTTTCTTCTTGATGTCGCTCACACAATTCCAATTGCTGCTCATATACAATATTCTTCCGCCTTATCTGTTGGTCATCCGCCAACTTAATATAAATATATCCAACTAAAATATTTACTAAAAGCAAAATCACAACTGAAATAAGAGAATAGACCTCTGCATATTCCTTTTTAGCTTCATCTACTAGAACAAATACAGCATTCATAATATAAATACTTCCTGCCGGAATAAAAACAAGCCCCACACTATATCTCCCTGAAAGCCCTTGTACTTCTTCCTTCATAAAAACTTTCTTCAATGCTACAACTATCATAAGGAAAATTATTTTCGAAATAAACGAACCTATAACCTGTATTTCTACAAGTTCTTCACAATAAATCATTAGTAAATTCCCTACAAATGTTTCTGCCAACATCCAAAGTGCATCAAATATGATAGAAAAGAAACATTTTCCTGTAAATCTTCCTTCAAAAATATTTGTTACCGCAAATAACGTAAATCCCATTGAAAGTACTATATTCCATTCCATAGGAATCATACTGATAATTCCAAAAACCTCCATTTGCCAAGTAACCAAACTCAAAATACCTATTATTACTTGAATTCCCACTTTTTTTCTATGAAAAAAAATACTAAAATAATAATAAAAAATATATATAGCAAATAGTACACGAAGCATATCAATTCCCACTAGAATCCATTTATTTGCCAACATAGAATGTATCCTCCATTGCACAGTACTGTTCACCTATATCTTTTCGCCTATCTTCGCTAATGGAAATTCTTTTCCCATTGTCTAGCACTACAAAGTCATATCCTATTCCTTCCACGTGTTTATAATTTACCAAAAAGGATTGATGAATCCTTAAAAAAGTAGCTTTACTCTGCGCCAAACTCTTCTCAATATCATTAAGTTTTCCGTAGAAAATAAAACTTTCTTTTTCCGTAACTATTTTCATTTTCCTACGATTACTTTCGAAATAAAGTATCTTAGAGATCAAAACTTTATGATTCACACGTTGATAACTATATCGAAAATATCTATCCTCAGTATTTATATCTTCATAAGCTGCTTGAAAACAATCTTCCAACTGTTTTTCATTAACTGGTTTTACCAGAAAACGAAAAGGTCTTACTTCAAATGATTCTTTCATATAAATTTCATAGCTCGTAACATAGACAATTAAAAGTTTTTTATCTATTTTCCTAATCCTACGTGCTACTGTAATACCATCTTCTCGTCCCATTTCTATATCTAAAAAAATAATATCAAAGCAACGTCCTTGTTCAATTGCTTCAGATAGATGCTCTCCTTCCCAAAACACCTCTGTATCCATTTGGATAAAGTTCTTTTTTGCTATGTTTTGCAACATAGTTTCTATTTTACCTGTTACGGAAACATTATCATCACAGATTGCTACATTTATCATTTTCCCCATCCCTCTTCTTTTTCTCTTCATTTTTTCTAACAATCTGCAAAAGTGACCAGATTAATTCTTGATCATACTTATCTAACTTTTTATATACTTCTATCATGTCATAATATGCGTCTAATGTTTCATTGAATTTAATCTGTCCTGTCAAATCTCTTTTTACATCGGACAGCCCCAACAAATAATCTGTTGTTACATTAAAATACTCTGCCAATTTTTTAAGAATATCTACTTTAATTACCGTTACATCTTTCTCATATTTACTGAGCATCTGTTGGGTAATTCCCAATTCTGCTGCTAAAATTTCCTGTATAATTCCTCTTTTTTCCCGAAGAACTTTTATACGACTTTCCATAATCTCATACTCCTTAATTTATTCTATTATCATGCTACCTTTTTTTCAGCTAAATGATACAAATAATAGGAGTATTTATTTACGCAAAATAAGCACAAGAATGGATAATTCCTGTGCTTAAAATTTTTTTAAATCTAAACAAATTCAATCATAACTGATATAAATTTTTTATTATTCTTTTAATTTAATATGTATTTCCTCAAGTTGTTTATATGAAACCTCATTAGGGGCATTGCACATCAAATCTTGAGCTTTACTATTCATAGGAAATGGTATAATTTCTCTGATATTTTCTTCACCTGATAATAGCATAATCATACGGTCTACCCCTGGTGCAATTCCTGCATGTGGTGGAGCCCCATATGAAAAAGCATTATATAATGCAGCAAATTGTTTTCTTACATCCTTTTCACCCAATCCAATTACATCAAATGCTTTCATCATTATATCAGGATTATGATTTCGAACCGCACCTGACGACAATTCTACACCATTGCACACCAAATCATATTGATATGCTAAAATTTCAAGTGGATCTTTATTTTTAAGTGCTTCGATACCACCTTGAGGCATTGAAAATGGATTGTGGCAAAAAACAATTTCCCCAGTCTCTTCAGACAATTCGTACATAGGAAAATCTACAATCCAACAAAATTTATACTTTTCTTTATCTATATATTTTTCTGCTTTATTCCCCAATACTTTTCTTACAACTCCCGCTGCTTTCTGAGCCTCTCTTAATCTTTCTCCTGATACTAAAAATATCACATCACCACACTCAAGGTTTAACCTTTCTTTCAATGCTTCTTTAACTTCTATAAAATATTTTGCCACTCCTCCTGCTAACTCATCATTCTCTTTTACTTTTAACCAATATATATTTTTTTCTATCATTCCTTTGATTTCTTCACATATCCTATCAATATATTTTCTAGACTCAAGAAATTCATGTGCAACAATAGCTTTTACAATATGCCCTTTAAAAGGATCAAAAGAACATCTATCCGAAATATCAGTAATATCCTGAACAGTAAGATTGATTCTTAAATCAGGTTTGTCTGTACCATATTTCTCCATTGCCTCAAAATAGGGTATTCTAGGAAAAGGAATCTCAGAACATTCATTATAAACGCCAAATTTTTTAAACACTGGCGGAATAACCTGCTCTATTATATTAAAAACATCCTCTTGTGTTGCAAAAGCCATTTCCATATCCAACTGATAAAACTCTCCTGGAGAACGATCTGCCCTTGCATCCTCATCTCTAAAACAAGGAGCTATTTGAAAATATTTGTCAAATCCACTTGCCATTAATAATTGCTTAAACTGTTGTGGAGCCTGTGGCAAAGCATAAAACTTCCCTGGAAAATTTCTAGACGGAACTAAATAATCTCTTGCTCCTTCCGGAGAAGATGCTGTCAAAATCGGTGTAGTTATTTCTAAAAATCCCTGTTCACTCATCATTTTTCTTAATTCAGAAATCACATTACATCTCAACACTATATTTTTCTTGACTTCTGGATTTCTCAAATCCAAATATCTATACTTCAATCTAATGTTTTCATCTGCATCTCTTGAATGATTTATTTCAAACGGAAGTTCATTATGTACACATTTCCCTAAAATTTCTATCCTTGTAGGAGCAATCTCAATGTCACCTGTATCTACTGTTTCGTTTTTACTTGTTCTTTCTTTTACCATACCGAAAATTTGTACAACAGTCTCCTTATTTAAATCCGAAACCTTTTCCAACATTTCATCCGTTTCTATTACTACTTGAGTAATGCCAAAGTAATCCCTCAAAATCAGAAAGCCTAGTTTTTTACTCACACGACGAAAATTTTCACACCAACCTGCTAATTTGACTTCTTTTCCAACATCTTGAAGTCTTAACTCGTTACAGTGATGTGACCTATATTGATTTTCATACATTTTTTCAATCTCCTTTTTCATATAAATTATTTAATCTTTAATATTCTCTAGTCTCTTAATTATCTTCATTAAATCAAAATATATATGGATAGTCAACCACTATTCACTTTCGGACATTAAAAAACTCTGTAGTTTATCAACTTTTTTTACAATTTTCCCAAAGCATTCTGGCTTTATCGCTTGTAAACCATCACTTTTAGCAATTTCTGGTCGATCATGTACTTCCACCATAAATCCATTACACCCCGCTACAACTCCACACAACGTCATAGTTTCTATTAGTTCCGGTTTCCCCGTTCCATGTGAAGGATCTAAAATTATTGGCAACCATGATAATTGCTTTATCGCAGCAATAGCACTAAAATCAATTGTATTTCTTGTATAATCTTCAAAAGTTCTTATACCTCTCTCGCATAAAATTACCTTCCTATTACCTCCCATCAATATATATTCAGCACAATTAAGCCATTCTTTTATAGTAGTAGACATACCATTTTTTATTATAATAGGCATATCTATTTTTCCTAATTCTTTAAGAAGAACATAGTTTTGTGCATTTCTTGCTCCAACCTGAATTATATCAACATACTTTACTGCAACTTCTATATCACGAACATCTAAAATTTCTGTAACTACCGGTAATCCTGTAACTTTGCCAGCCTCTGATAAATACTTTAGGCCTTCTATTCCCAACCCTTGAAAAGAATATGCCGAAGTTCGAGCCTTAAATGCACCTCCCCGAATTACATTACCTCCTCTATTTTTAATTTCTTTTCCTATCCTTATTATTTGTTCTTCCGACTCGATACTACAGGGACCACCAATTTTTAAGAGTTCTTTCCCTACTTCAACATTTTTAATTTTATAGTTATCATTTTTATCCTTTTTTTTATATAATTCCATAATTTCTCCTAAAATATATATTTAAAATGAAATCGTTTGTGACCATAAAATACATGGCTACAAACGATTTCATTTGTTCTTAAGCTAAACTAAAAACCCCTGAAAATACTGGAAGTTTGTATTTGGATATAAGGGCATTGAAATCTTTATTGAGTTTTAACAATTCATCATATGATAGCATAAACGGTATTTGTTCTTGTTTTTTTACAAATGGTGTAAATACTGTAGGCGCTGGTACTACTCCTATCTCTGAGATAACCTCAAGACCTTTTATCGTGTCTTCAGCTTTTTCTATACCCGCTAATAAGCAACTTCCCACATTGTGATGTCCAAAAATATCAATAGCATCTTTAAATGTATTGACATAATCTTCAAAAGTAATATCTGATTTATACCCATGAATATATTTCTTTCTAAATTCTTGATTAACAATCTCCACGCCACTATTAAATCTTGATACTCCAGCCTCATATAACTTTTCCAAGTATGTACGTCGTACAGTTTGTTCTCTTACAATTGACTTTGGGATAACCTGAGATAGATAAATCCCTCCTTGATAACCAATTTCTCTAAGTGCTCTCGCCAACTTACAATGTCTTTCCAGTTCTAACTCTAAATCTTCAATACTTCCTGTACATAACCAAATTATGTCATATCCATTTACTAATTTTTCAGCATGGGTATGCACATACTCTATACACTTATCGTAATTATTTTGATAACTGTTTCCAGTATATCCTTCTAGAGCAAGATTTTCCCATTCATTCTCTTTGAAACAAAATTCACAAGAATAGCAGCAATATGTATGATAATCAAATACAAAACTCCTTATTCCATTTTCCCTCATCAACCCAAAATTATACATTCCCAATTTATTACGTTCTTCATCAAAGCATAATTTTGCTCTAACCTCGATAATGTCATCATTGATCATAGAAATAATTCTGTTGCCATCAAACATAAAATTAGAAGCTTGATTTATTCTAACTGTAACTCGCTTTTCAAAATTATCTCCGGTGATTTGAATCTCTACTCTTGGTATTACTTGCCCATAAAGAGGTAAATGAATTTCGTGAGTTATAAGTTGAATTCCTTCTTTTAAAATTCCAAGTCTTACAGCCTCCTCTTTTTTCATTGATGAAAAAAGTTGTGAATTCATATTGAATTTTTCCATTCTTTTGTTGTTCATTTTACAACAACTCCTTCCTGTACGTATTTTTAAAATTATTTATTGCTTCAATTGCAAACCTTATATTTTCTATAGGTTGTGCAAAAGAAAATCTTATATAACATTTTCCTCCATAGTTCCAAGGCATCAATAAAATTTTATATTTTTCATACATAATC
>ENA-OXIZ01000523-OXIZ01000523.1-human-gut-metagenome-genome-assembly--contig:-NODE-523-length-10928-cov-42.273338_pt1 | contig 10928 bp, 8 predicted proteins | sample MGYA00249821_ERZ652368 | MGnify/ENA primary metagenome ERZ652368 (study PRJEB26925, sample SAMN05826654) | human gut metagenome | biome: ENVO:2100002; feature: ENVO:00000062; material: ENVO:00002003...
CAAAAAATAGTGCCCTGCTACAGAGGGCAGCAGCTTCGGGACAATATCCCTTGTCAAGCTGTTGTTTGCCTCTGTAGCAGGGCACTACTGTTTATAATAAAATTAAAACTTTCCTCGTCCAGTGCAAACCAGACCGATACGCCAGAGGCTCCCCCTTTGGGGGAGCTGTCACGCCTGCGGCGTGACTGAGAGGGCTATTACCAGAACCAATAGCGTTTCTTGATGACGATGTAGGCGATGATGATGCCCACGATGACCACAAGGCCCGCGATGAAGAAGGTCATGTCCACATGGACGAAGCGGAGATTCTGGGTGGTCAGCAGGTATTCGCCCGCCGTATCCGCCTCGAGGACATGGTCCTTGTAGCTGTTGAGGAACTGCCACTTGCCCTTGAGGGCATTGTGCAGGTAGACGCGGGTGTAGGCGGCGTTGTCGCCGGTCATCTCGACCTGAACGACGCCCGGCAGAGCCTCGCCGCCGTTGAGGGTGAAGGTGACACCATACTCAGAGGGGGCAAAGCTCAGGGCTGTGCTCACCTGCGCGGAGGTGTTCTTTACATCGCGGCCCGCGATGCGGATGGTGTAGTTATCGGCCTCGACCACGAGGGTCTTGCCGTTCAGACGGAGAGCATTCAGCATCTCGCCGGTGATGGTGGGGAGCTCCCGCTGTGCGAAGGTCACTTCGTCGGTGCCGTCGGCCTCGATGGCCTCCACGACGGGGTCGGTGATGACCTCACCGTTGCTGTCGTCGGTGCTGCCGCCGCCGTTGCCGGAGCTGGAAGCATTCCGGTTGACGATGACCGTCACCGAAGCGGACGCCGTGCCGTTGGAGACGACGATGGAGGTCGCGCCCGTACCCACGGCGGTGATGACGCCCTTGGCGCTCACAGTGGCCACCTTGGTGTCATTGGACTTGAAGGTGAGGGACTGGGAGGCGGAAGAGGGGGTCACTTTGCCGGTGATGGTGCGGCTGGCGCCCGGCTTGAGGACGACATAGCTCGTGTTCAGGTCGATGGACTGACGGTCTGCGCCGCTGTTGACGACCTTGACCGTGGCCGAAGCGCTCACATCGCCGCAGGTGGCGGTGATGGTGGCGGTGCCGGGGGCGACACCGGTGACTTTGCCGAAGTTGTTGACGGTAGCCACAGCGGGATCGGAGGAGCTGAGGCTCACATTGGCATAATTCGATGCGCTGGAAGGCAGCACGCCCAGCGACAGGGAAGTGGTCTCGCCGACAGCGATGGTGCCGGAGGCCAGCGTGATGTCCATCTCCTTGACGATCATGGATTCATCCAGCTCAGTGGTGATGGTGTAGACGCAGCTCACGCCGTCTGCGCTGGCGATGACCTGCGCCGTGCCGACGCCCACCGCCTGCGCCACGCCCTCAGACGTCACGTTCACGATGGTGCTGTCGTTGGAGATAAAAGTTACCGTGGCTTTGCGTGCGGCCTTGGCGGGCAGAATGACCGGCGAGAGCTGCTGCTGCGTCCCCACCGTCATGGTGGAGGCGTAAGTGCCGGTCTCGACGCTCTCCACAGCCGCAGGGGACCAGGGCAGAGAGAGGGCAGCGGCCGCGTTCAGGGGACCGGCTGCAGAGGCCGGAAGCGCAGCGCCGGCGGCCAGCAGGCCCAGCAGAGCGGCGCTCACGGCCAGCATTTTCAGGTTCAGTTTCATTCTTTCGTACCTCTTTGGGCGTTGATGTGAGTGCTTAGCGGAACAGAACGCCCAGAGCTTCCATCGCGTATTCGAAATAGGTCAGCTTGTCGTACTCCACGCGGGCGGTGACGCTCATACCGTTGGACAGATCCACCTTGTCGCCGCTGTTGCTGATGACGTAGGTGCTGTCCGGGGTGATGGTCATCTTGTAGTAGGAGCCGGAGGAGCTGGCGGTCACATCGCTGTCGATGGAGGTCACGGTGCCGGTCAGGGTGCCGTAGGAATACTCCGACAGGCCGGTGATGGCGATCTTGCAGGGGTCGCCCACATGGAGCAGCGGCCGGTCGCTGAGGGTGACGTAAGCCACCACCTCGAGGTCGCTGTTCTCGCTGGCGACGGTGGCCAGCGGGGTGCCGGCGCTGAGCACCATGCCCACCTTATAGGGCGTGTCCATGTGGATGACGCCGGAGGTGGGGGCATAGATGTAGTAGTCGTTGGCGCCGGTGTTCAGGGCGTCCATCTGGCTCTGCAGATTGTCGATGTTGCTCTGCACGCTGGTCAGGCTGGCGGAGATGGACTGCAAAGTGGAGTAATACAGGGCCTCCACCTCGCTCTGGTTCTGCTCCATCAGGGCCTTGATCTGCTCGTCGGAGTAGCCTGCGGCCTGATAGGGCGAGGCGTCGAAGGCCTTCTGCGCCACCTGGCTCTTGTAGGTCTCGTACTGGTAGTAGTAGGGCTGGTCGTCGATGTCCGTCTCGCTGAAGTAGTTCTTGTCGTCCTGAATGGACTTGACCAGCTTTTCGTACTGGCTCTTCTGCTTTTTGTAGATGTCCAGCTGGCTCTGGATGCTGTCCTGCTGCATATCGAGGTCGGTGCTCTTGATGTGAGCGATGAGGTCGCCCTCGTTGACGTAGGAACCCTCGGCGATGTTCAGCTCGGTGATGGAGCCGGAGTAGCTGGACATGATGTAGGTCTTGTTGGCGGCCTGCACCGAGCCGCTGGACTGGCTGACGTAGGTGCGGTAGTTTTTGGTGCTCCACACCACGAGGAAGAGGATGAGGGCAGCCGTCAGGAGAATGAGCGCGTAGCCGAAAGGCGGCAGCTTTTTCTCCATCATGATGCGGCGGTCCTGCAGCTCGTTGATGTCGCGGATGGTCGTCGTCATATTACTTCGTCTCCATAAAGGTATCCACAACGCCCTCGTCATCATCCTGATTGACAAAGATGGTGTAGACAGTGCCGGTCAGCTCGAGCTCGTGCTCAAAGGCCATGATGTTCAGCTTCTGGGAGGCAAGGCCGCTCTGGCTCATGGGGCCGACGTAGTGGGCGTACAGGCAGTTGCGCACGCGGAGCACAGCGTCCATGGAGTAGCCGGCCTCCATGCGGGGGATGAGCTGGGTGGCCTGCTGCATCATATAGACTTCGGGCTGAGGGTTGGGGCCGGCGGGCAGCTTGATGCACTGCACGAGGGGGCCGAGGGGCTGTGCGCCGTTGCTCTTGATAAAGTTGTGCATCTGGGTCAGCACGATCTGCATATTGTTGAACTCTTCGGGCTGGATGCGGCGGCTGACCACATTGGTCAGCTTGAGGGTCTTGTTTTCTGCGGTCTGGATCTCTCTCATGATTTTATACCACCTGTTCTTGGTTTCATTGCTTGTAATAGGCAATAGCCCTCTCAGTCACAGCTGCGCTGTGCCAGCTCCCCCAGAGGGGGAGCCATTGGCAGGCCGGGCAACTCCTGCGTATTCGCCTGCGGCTCTTTTGATTCTTCGCCCTGCTGTCTCGGACAGCGGATGCTGGACGATCGCTCGGAACGGCATTGAAGGATGGTATCGATGTAGGCGCATACCTGCCCAAAATCAGAGTCGATTTTGGCGTTGGGAATGCGCAGGATCTCTAAGCCATAGGACTTCAGGCGTTCGTCACGGTTTGTATCGTGCTGGATGTTTTGCTCGTGTTTGTGGATAGGGCCATCCAATTCGATGACCAGCCCAGCCTTGGCACAGTAAAAATCCACAATATAAGATTCAATGATTCTCTGCTTATAAATTTTAACTGGATAATCCTTCAAAAAGGCATACCAAAGCTTACACTCCTGCGGCGTCATCTCACGGCGGAGCTTGCGCGCAGGCTCAAGCATCTTATAGTTTTTCGGAAGCCTGTCTTTTTGCTTCATATGCTGCTACCCTCTGTAGCAAGGCACTACATTTTATGCCCGATTAGGCTTTCAGCGGTCAGCTCAGAGTTTCCCGGCTCGCCAGTGCCTCTCCCTATGGGAGAGGTGTCACCGAAGGTGACGGAGAGGGTAGCAGCTGCTGGCCTAGGCAGCGAGGCCCGGCATTTTGCGGTATAAGATACTTTGTTCGGCTAGAATCAACTTGACCGGCTTGCCAAAGGCTCCCCCTCTGGGGGAGCTGGCACCGAAGGTGACTGAGAGGGCTATCACCTATTACTATATCAAAGTAATAAGTCCAAATTGTAAACTTCGAAATGATTTTATAAAAAAATAAGGTATGCCCGGAGGCAGGTGCCTCCGGGCATACCATTACGAGGCATTATCATCCGGCGGCCCGAGAGCCGCCAAACGAAATACACTTCAGATTCTAGGGGTTACAGATTAGGCAATCTTGCCGTTGATGCCGTAAACAGCATCGTTGAAGCCGACCTTGGCATCGGTGGTGCCCAGGGTGTAAGCGACAGAAGCCATGCCCAGGACCTGCATGACCTTGTTGCCGAAGGTCATGTCGTCGGTACGAACAGAGGGGGTGGAATCGTCCCACAGGCCGAAGACGTTCTGGTTCAGAGCGCCGTCCTCACCGAAGATGTGATCGTTGTCCTTGCCCCAGTTGCCGCCGAACATCACACCCAGGGTGTTGTCAACGGTCTTGGTGAAGAAGGAGTTGCTGATCAGGGTGATCAGGTTGGTGTTGAACTTCTTGACGTTAGCAGCGTTCCAGATAGGAGCGGTGGTGTCAGCCAGGATGGTGAACAGGTCAGCGCCGCCGTAGACGACCTCAGAGTTAACAGCAGTAAAGTTTGCAGGCATCATCATAATGAATTACTCCCTTCAAATGATTGAAAAACAAATTTAGTCGGCTCAGTTTCCGGATGCGCATCCAGCCAAAAAGCCATTTATGTAACCGCGTGCGCACGCGGCTGCAACGAATTAGTAGGTGATGGACTCGCCATCGTCCTCGTCCTCCACCACCTTGGCGGCGGAGACAGGGGCTGCGGGCTTCGACTCGCGCTTCTTATCGCGGAAGATGCCCTGCTGCAGGCTCCAGAGCTCGTAATACTTGCCCTGCTTTTCCAGCAGCTCTTCGTGGGTGCCGCGCTCTACGATCTCGCCGTGGTCCATGACCAGGATGAGGTCACAATCACGGATGGTGGAGAGGCGGTGGGCGACGATCAGCATCGAGCGGTCTGCAAGCTGGTTGTAGATCATATCAAAGATGGTATTCTCTGTGCCAAAGTCCAGACTGCTGGTGGATTCGTCCAGGATATAGAGGTTCGCATCCTTCAGGAAGGCCCGGGCCAGTGCAAGGCGCTGCTTCTCACCGCCCGAGAGGCCGTTGCCGGCTTCCTCCAGATAGGTGTTGTACTGCAGCGGCAGCTTGCGGATGAACTCGTGGGCATCTGCCTTCTTGGCAGCGGCCTTGACCTCATCGAGGCTGGCTTCCGGTCGGGAAATGCGGATGTTGTCGTAGATGGTCTTGCTGAACAGCTCGACGTTCTGGGGGACATAGGCGATGGCCCGGCGGACGGAGGCATTGCTGTACTCGTCCAGCTCGACGCCGCCTACGCTGATGGTACCGCTTTCCGGCTCATAATACTTGAGCAGGAGCTTGGTGATGGTGGATTTGCCGCTGCCGCTGCTGCCCACGAGGGCCACCTTCTTGCCATAGGGGATGGTGAAGGAGACGTGGCTCAGGGCCGGGGAACGGCTGCCGTAGCGGAAGGAGACATCCTTGAACTCAATGTCACCGTCGATTTTTTCCATCTCGGTGTATTCGCGGGTCTCGTCCTGCTCGGACTCGTAATCCATGATCTCGGTCAGACGCTTGATGGAGATCTGCGCCTGCTGGATGGACATCTGCAGGCCGACCAGCTCGCTGACCGGGTTCGTAAAGTAAGAGGAAAGGGTGCTGAAGGCCATATAGCCGCCCAGCGTCATCTCACCGTTCAGCACCTGCATGATGCCCACATAGGAGGTGACCATGCCGAGGATGGTGGTGATGAGGGTGGAGATCAGGGACTGCACCGTGCTGATCTTGCTGGAGCGCAGGCTAATCTTCAGGCTCTTGATGTATTCCCGCTCCAGAGCTTCCAGCTCACGGTCCTCTTCGGCGTTGCACTTGACGGTCTCGATGCCCCGGAGGCTCTCGATCATCTGGCTGTTGAGGATAGCAGACTGCTGCATGGTCTCTTCGTTGATCCGCTTGAAGGGCTGCTTGAAGATGAACACCAGCAGGATGCTCAGCAGGGTGGTGAAAATCGAAATGGAGAAGAGGGTGGCATTCATCCGGAAGAGGATGACGCCGGTGGCGCAGGCCATCACAATATCCATCACGACGCTCAGCGCGATGCTGGTGAACACCGATTTGATGGTGCTGGCGTCGGAGTAGCGGGTGGTGATCTCGCCGGTCTTGCGGGTGGCGAAGAACTTCATGGGCAGTTTGAAAACATGCCCGAAGTAGCCCAGCATCAGGGGGATATCGACCTTGATGGACAGATAGATGAGCACCCACTGCCGCACCATGCTGATGAGTGCGCTGGTGACATTGACGATGCTGAACACCAGAATGACAGCCACCAGCAGGCTCTTCAGCCCGTAGGGAAGGATCTCATCCATCAATATCTTGTTGTACATCGAGGATGCGATCCCGATGATGGTCAGGATGACCGAACTGAGGATGGCGTAGAAGAAAAGCTTCTTCTGGGGCCACAGCAGGTCGAGAAAACGCTTGACCATGCTGCCCTGCTTCTGCTTGCCTGTCTTGAACTCCGAGGTCGGGGTCATCAGGAGCAGAACGCCGGTAAAGTTCTTGTAGAACTCGTCGAGGGAGATTTTTTTCAGCTCTTTTGCCGGGTCGCCGATGATGACGTAGTCGCGGCATCTGAACTTCTTTCCTTCGTCAGCGCACTTCTTGCGCTCCTCTTCCTGCCGGACCATGTGCCGACGCCGCTCGCCGTCGTCCTTGATGGTGGTCTTTTTGAAGACCGTCACAAAGTGGGCCAGACCCTCGTCGGTGATGACCTGTGCAATACAGGGAGTGGTGAATTCGCTGAGAAAGTTTTCCCGGTCTACCCGGACGGCGGCGGTGCTGAAGCCCAGCTCCTGCGCCGCCTTTTCCATACCGGTCAGGTTTGTGCCTTTTAGGTCGGTACCCATCATGTCCCGCAGACGGGTGATGGTGATCTCCTTTTTGTAATGGAGGCACACCATTGCGAGACAGGCGGCAGCGCAGTCTGTGGTGTCGTGCTGCCGGACATAGGTATAACGCATAGATGCTTCCTTTGTGGTTTCTATTTCAAAACGCCCGCCTTGCGGCTGAGGACGATTTGGCGAAGAAGAAAGGGTCTCTATTGCCAGCGCCTCGCCCGCTTCTCCTATAAAGCAGCATACAGCTCTCTGCCTCGCCCCGCCCTGCGGCCGGACGGAGCAGAGAGCAGCTGCTATCAAAAGAAGGGAGCGCCTACCCTTTGATCATTTTGACCGGCTCGGAGAGGGGATTTTGACGTACCGTCTCCTAAACCTTGGGCATAGTATAACACATTCTGTCGGCTTGTTCAAGAGGACAATTTTTAATAAACCCTTAAATTTTGAAAAAAATGTGAAAAAAGTCTCAGTTTGGTAACAGAAAGGCGGCAAAAAGGAGCGGCGAATCTTTCGATTCGCCGCTCCTTCAATGAGTCTTTGGTGAAACCTCAGACAACAGGGTTACAGCTTGTTACCGTTGATGTCAACGACCTCCTTGACAGTCAGGACAGCAGCGTCCTTCATGCCCAGAGTGTAGACAACAGAAGCCAGACCCAGAGTGGTCATGATCTTGTTGCCGAAGGTCTGGCTGTCACCAGTGGGAACACGGCCGACCTTGTACAGAGCAGTGAGGCTGCCGTCGTCGCCGAACAGCTTGTTGCCGTCGCCCCAGCTGCCGCTGAACATGGTGCCCAGGGTAGCCTTCAGCAGATGGCCGGTGAAGCTGTTGCTGACCAGAGTGATAATGTTGCTGTTGAAACGCTTGACGCTCTCAGCAGTCCATGCGCTGGGCAGGTAGTCAGCCACAGCGCCGCCGTAGACGACCTCTGCATTCACAGCAGAGAAGTTTGCAGGCATCATCATAATGAATTACTCCCTTCAAATGAATAAAACGAATATAATCGGTCCCCTCCCGGTTGCGCAACCGGGAAAACCTATGCAACCGAGTGCGCACTCGGCAACATCACGAATTAAGTGGGCTGTAGCCTTTGAGGCTGAACCTCTCCGTCAATGCTTCGCATTGCCACTGCCCGGGTTGCGGCACCCAGCGTCTGCTTCGCTGTCGCTTGCATCCTGCTGGCCGCTGCCCCAACAACTCCTCCCTGTTTCCGCCGCTGGCGGCGGTCGTCGCCGTTGCTCCTATCGAGGGGAGACTTTGGCATTTCGTAACGTTTCATCTTCAATCGGAGAGGTTCTCCTGCTCCGGCGGCAGAGCCTGGGCCAGCAGGGCGGCCAGGCCGCTGTAGCGCAGGTTCTGGCGGATGTTGGACATCATCCGGTTCACCACATCCCGCCGGCCCACCACGATGCAGAGCTTCCGCCCGCGGGTGACGCCGGTATAGAAGAGGTTGCGGTAGCACAGGCGGGGCGGCACCTGCGCCGCCGGGAGGATGACCGCCGGGAACTCGCTGCCCTGGCTTTTGTGTACCGTGATGGCATACGCGATTTCCAGCTCGTTGAGGTTCTCCGCCGGGTAGACCAGCCGCCGGTCGTCCATCCGCACCACCATGGAGCGGATGCGCACGTCGATGGACTCCACGATGCCGATGTCGCCGTTGTAGGCACCCACGCCCTGTTCCCCGCCGATGCGCTGCCACGTTATCTCGTAGTTATTGCGCACCTGCATCACTTTGTCTCCCACCCGGAAGACCCGGGCCGCGCTCTGCAGCTCCGGCTTGCCCTTCTTTGGCGGGTTGAGCATGGCCTGCAGCTCCGCGTTGAGGGCCTGGGTGCCGGTGGGGCCGAGCTTCGTGGGGCAGAGCACCTGAATATCCTTCACCGGGTCGAACTGGTAGCTGCGGGGCAGACGGGTGGTCACAAGGTCGCAGACCAGCTTCTGGGCCGCGTCGCCGTCGGCTTCGAGGAAGAAGAAATCGTCCGTCTTTCCGCCCTTTTTCAGCGGTTCGCCCGAGATGATGTGGTGGGCGTTCTCCACGATGAGGCTCTGAGCGGCCTGCCGGAATATCTCGTTGAGGCAGACCGTCGGCACCAGCCCGGAGCGGATGATCTCGCCGAGGATATTGCCCGGGCCGACGCTGGGCAGCTGGTCGGCGTCGCCTACCATAATAATACGGCAGCTGTACCGCAGTGCCGCAATGAGGGCCTGGAACAGCTTGACGTCCACCATACTCATCTCGTCGAGGATAACGACGTCGCACTTGAGCAGGTTCTTGTCATTGTGGATGAAGCTGACCACACCGCCGGTGTAGTCCACTTCCAGCAGACGGTGGATGGTGGAGGCTTTCCGGCCCGTCAGCTCGCTCAGACGCTTGGCGGCGCGGCCTGTGGGAGCGCAGAGGGCCACCCGTTCGGCCTCGTTCTCCAGCAGCTGCAGAATGGCGTTGACCGTGGTGGTCTTGCCGGTGCCGGGGCCGCCGGTGAGGACAAGGCAGTTCTCGGTCATGGCCTTGCGGATGGCTTCCTTCTGGAGCGGCGCGTAAGCAAAGCCCTGCGCCAGTTCCAGGATCTGGATGTTCTTGTCGAGGTCTCGGGCCGTCTGCTTTCCGCGCCTGGTCAGCATGGCCAGACGGTCGGCGATGTCCTGCTCTGCGGCCAGCAGATCCGGCAGATAAATATACGGTGTGCCGTCGAACATCCGCACCGCCAGTTTCCCGGTCTGGATGCAGCCGTCCAGCGCCGCCGCCAGCTTTTCGGGGGGCTGGTGGATGAAGTTCGACGCCGTTTCCAGCAGCTGCGCCCGGGGCAGACAGGTGTGGCCGTTGCCGGCGTTGTGGCGCAGGGTGCGCAGAAGGGCGGCTTCCAGCCGCTGGGCGCAGTCCCCTGCCATCTGGTAATACTGGGCGATGCTGTCGGCGTGGCGGAAGTCCAGCTGCAGCGGCTCCCCGCAGAGCAGGTAGGGGTTCTGCTGGATGGCCTGCATGGCCCCCGGCCCGAAGGTGCGGAAGACCTCCATCGCCCGGCGGGGGCTGATCTCGAACTGAGCCAGATAGGCGATGAGCTCCCGCATTCCGAACATCCGCTTGAACTCCTGCTGGATGCGGTCGGCCTTGTCCGCCGAGATGCCCGGGATGAGGGTGAGCTGGGCGGGGTCGTTGGCGATAACTTCCAGCGCCGCCGCGCCGAATTTGTCAATGATCTTATCCGCCGTCCGAGCCCCGATGTAGGGCAGCGACCGGCTGGCGAGGAAGGCGTAGACAGCCTCGAGGTCTTTGGGCATATCCGTCTCGCACTCCTGTGCGTGGAACTGTCGGCCATAGGTGGCGTGGTTCTCGTAGCTGCCCCGACAGACGACGCTCTCACCGGCGTGGAGCTCTCCCACCACGCCGCACACAACGGTGACGACACCGCCGCCCGACACCTCAAACACGGTGTAGCCGTTGTCCTCGTTCAGGTAGATGATGTCCTCTACCGTGCCTTCCAGCCGTTCCAGCTCCTGCTCCATCGTCCCGCCTCCTCGTTTTGACACAACTATATATAGTATAGCGGTTTTGGGGGGATTTGTAAATATGAGGGGTGGGCTTTGAGGCTCTCCGGCAGCGTCCTTGCCCTCTCCGTCTGCTTCGCAGCCACCTCTCCCATAGGGAGAGGCACTGGCGTGTCGGTCAGGCCCACGCGGGACAAGCAAAGCTCACTCTATCCGAAAACAGCAGTGCCCTGCTATAGAGGGCAGCAGCTTCTAGACAAGAGAACTTTGTCAAGCTGTTGTGAATCTCTGTAGCAGGGCACTATATTTTACGTTATATCAGGCTTTAGGCGTCCAGCACAAAGCTGCCCGCCATGCCAAAGCCTCTCCTACAAGGAGAGGTGGCACGCCGCAGGCGTGACGGAGAGGT
>ENA-OXIZ01000558-OXIZ01000558.1-human-gut-metagenome-genome-assembly--contig:-NODE-558-length-10138-cov-31.429634_pt1 | contig 10138 bp, 8 predicted proteins | sample MGYA00249821_ERZ652368 | MGnify/ENA primary metagenome ERZ652368 (study PRJEB26925, sample SAMN05826654) | human gut metagenome | biome: ENVO:2100002; feature: ENVO:00000062; material: ENVO:00002003...
CCTCTCTATTCGTCGGCAGCGTCAGATGTGTATAAGAGACAGTGACGGAGAGGTTTAACATCTTTCAGCGCCCCATCTTGCCCTTCTTGAACTTCAGCGCCGCTGCGATGAAGCCCTTGAACAGGGGATGTGCGCGGTTGGGACGGCTCTTGAACTCGGGGTGGAACTGTGCGCCGAGGTGGAAGTCACGGCCCGGCAGCTCCACGGTCTCCACAAGGCGGCCGTCGGGGCTGGTGCCGGAGATGACCAGACCGGCGTCCTGCATCTCCTGACGGTAGTCGTTGTTGAACTCGTAGCGGTGGCGGTGGCGCTCCCAGATCTCGCTCTGGCCGTAGCACTCGGCCATCTTGGTGCCGGGCAGGACGGTGCAGGGGTACTTGCCCAGACGCATGGTGCCGCCCTTGGGGATGCTGCCCTGCTGGTCGGCCATCAGATCGATGACGTTGTGATGACCCTCGGGGGTGAACTCGCTGGAGTTGGCGTCGGCGTAGCCCAGAACGTGGCGGGCGAACTCCATGACCATGATCTGCATGCCGAGGCAGATGCCGAAGTAGGGAACATCGTTCTCACGGGCGTACTGTGCGGCCTGTATCATGCCTTCGATGCCGCGGTCGCCGAAGCCGCCGGGGACGATGATGCCGTCCACGTCCGCAAAGGCTTCCCTGCAGGCTGCCTGATCGGGCAGGTCCTCGCTCTCGACCCACTTGATCTCCACTTGGCTGTCGTTCTCGAAGCCGGCGTGGTAGAGGCTTTCCATGACGGACAGATAGGCGTCATGCAGCTTGACGTACTTGCCCACGAGGGCGATGGTGCAGGTCTTGCTGCGGGTGGCGATCCGGGCCAGCATCTCTTTCCACTCGGTGAGGTCGGCGGGGGGAACATCCAGATGCAGCTGCTTGACCACCACGTCGTCGAGGCCGCCGGTGTGGAGCATCAGCGGACACTGGTAGAGGCTGGGCATGGTCAGGTTCTCGATGACGCACTCCGGCTTGACGTTGCAGAAGGTGCTGATCTTCCGGCGGATGTCGCTGCCCACGCTGCCGTCGGCGCGGAGGATGATGATGTCGGGGCTGACGCCCATGCCCTGCAGCTCCTTGACGGAGTGCTGTGCGGGCTTGGACTTGTACTCGTCGGAGCCGGAGATGTAAGGCACCAGCACCACATGGATGAAGCAGCAGTTCTCCTTGCCCTGCTCGAGGCCCACCTGACGGATGGCCTCGAGGAAGGGCTGGCTCTCGATGTCGCCGGTGGTGCCGCCGATCTCGGTAATGACCACATCGGCCTCGGTGGAAGAGGCCAGATTGTAGATATAGCTCTTGATCTCGTTGGTGATGTGGGGGATGATCTGAACGGTCTGGCCGAGGTAAGCGCCCTGACGCTCCTTGTTCAGCACGTTCCAGTAGACCTTGCCGGTGGTGAGGTTCGAATACTTGTTCAGGTTCTCGTCGATGAAGCGCTCGTAATGGCCCAGGTCCAGGTCGGTCTCGGTGCCGTCGTCGGTGACGAAGACCTCGCCGTGCTGCAGGGGGCTCATGGTACCCGGGTCCACATTCACGTAGGGGTCCAGCTTCTGGCTGGCCACCTTGAGGCCGCGGCACTTCAGCAGTCGGCCCAGAGAGGCGGCGGTGATGCCTTTGCCCAGACCGGAGACGACGCCGCCGGTCACGAAAATAAACTTTGCCATAATGGTTCTCCTCTAATTTACAGATATTCTTTGCCGTGAATAGCACGATAAGCAGATACTTTCCCTCAGTGGGGGCGCAATACGGATTATTGCGCGGGGTCGTAGGAGTCCAGTATCTCCTGCGCGACCTCGGCGCGGTCGCGCCGGGTGTCCATTGCTTTTTTCTCGATGTAGCGGTGCGCCTCGGCCTCGGTCATATGGCCCAGCTCGATGAGGCAGCACTTGGCGCGGCTCACCAGCCGCACCTGCGCCAGCTTTTCCTGCATCCGCTGATTCTCCTGCCGCAAAAGCAGGAGGCGGTGGTTGCTGGCGGCGGCCATGTGGATGGCCTGCAAAAAGAAGGTGTTGGAGAAGGGCTTTGTGACCAGCAGAACGCCTTCTTCACTCAGCGGGGTCAGAAGCTGCTCGGCGGCTGCGGCCTTGGCCAGAAATATCACACCGGCATCCGTTTTCTCCACGGCGTCGGCGCACAGCTCGTGGCCGAACTCATCCGGCAGCGGCGAGTTGACCACGATGAGCTCAAAGTCGGATTCCAGCATCCTCCGCCGCGCCTCCGCCGCACTTGGTACGATGATGGGCCGCGCATAGCCCAGCTCCGTCAGGCGTGCGGAGATATATTCGTTGGAGCTTGCGCCCGCGCTTACGATCAGGGCACGTCCCATTCGGCTCACTCCTTTCCTATGTCATTCTGCATCAGATGGCATTGAAGTAGTGGACGCGCTCATATTCGGCGGGGTCGGAGGCGTTCTTGAGCGCCTCGCAGCGGCGCAGAGCCTCGGCATAGTAGCGGCGGCTCAGCTCGTCGGGCAGGAATTTGTGAAGGAACTCGCTGTTCTGGGCCACCTCGACGGCCTCTTCCAGCGAGGCGGGCAGGGTCTCGAGGTCGAGACCGGCGGCTTCGTCCGGGATGAAGAGGTTGCGGTTGACAGGGGCAGACAGCTCCATCCGGTTCTCGATGCCGTCGAGGCCTGCTGCCAGCACGAGGCCGATGGCGAGGTAGGGGTTGCAGGCGGGGTCGGGGCTGCGCAGCTCCATGCGGCAGTTGTCGCCCTTCACCTGCGGGATGCGGACCAGCTGGCTGCGGTTCTGGCGGCTCCAGCTCACGTAGCGGGGAGCCTCGTCGCAGCCGAAGCGGAGGTAGCTGTTGGGCAGGGGATTCGTGAAGGCCGTCAGCTCCCGGCTGTGGCGGAGGATGCCCGCCATGAAGCTGCCCGGGATGCTGTCGGGGGCGATGTCGCCCTCAAAGAGGTTCTTGCCGTCCATGGTCAGCGAGAGGTTGATGTGGAGGCCGCTGCCGGCCTGGTCGGGCAGGGGCTTCGGCAGGAAGCTGGAGTGGAAGCCGTTGCTGGCCGCCACGGCCCGGACGATCTGCTTGAACAGGAAGATGTTATCGGCGGTCTTGAGGGGGCCGGCGTAGTGGAAGTCGATCTCATTCTGGCCGTGGCCGTTCTCGTGGTGGCTGTGCTGGGGGGCGAGGCCCATCTGCTCCATGGTCAGGCAGATGTCCCGGCGGATGTTCTCGCCGGCGTCCAGCGGCGCTACGTCGAAATAGCCGCCTGCGTCGATGGGGATGCGGGTGGGTCGGCCCCGGTCGTCGTTCTCGAAGAGATAGAACTCGCACTCGGTGCCGACGTTGCAGCGCAGGCCCAGCTGCTTGAACCGGCGGTTGATGTCCCGCAGGAAGCCGCGGCAGTTGCCGCCGAAGGGGGTGTTGTCCGGCTTTTCCACGTCGCAGAAGAACTGCATCACCCGGCCCTCAGCCGTGCGCCAGGGCAGGATGGTCATGGTGGACAGGTCGGGCCGGAGGAGCAGGTCGCTCTCCTCCACGTGCATGAAGCCCGCGATGGCGCTGCCGTCGAAGCAGACGCCATCTTCCAGCGCCTTGGGAAGGTCGCTTGCCAGCACGGCGATGTTCTTCTGGAAGCCGAAGATGTCACAGAACGCGAAGCGGACAAATTTTACGTTGTTGTCCTCGACGAAATCGAGGATGTCCTGCTGTGTCGTATAACTCATAGGTGTGTGTCCTCTGAAAAAGTATGTCTTCTTAAAAAACGCCTAAAGGCCTGCCTCTGTACAGAGGCAGGTCTTCAGGCTGGTGTAAGAAATAGGAAAAGGAGAATGGCTCAGATAAGCGCCTCAGCCGGTGGTGCTTTATTCTACGCTGGTATGTGAAGATCAGACGTAGTAGAGCATCTTGCTGTAGCTGGGCAGAGGCCAGTAGTCCTCGCCGCAGATGGTCTCGGCGTCGTCGGCGGCGGCGCGGAGGGCGTCCATCTTGGGCAGAACGTCGTCGTGGAAGGCGACGGCCTTTGCGCTCTCGTCGGAGAGGGCCTTTGCGGCATCGACAGCGGCCTGCAGCTCGTCCACAGCGTCGCTCATGGCGTCGGCGTCGGCGGACAGGCGGGTCAGTGCCTTCGTCTCGCTGCGGACGCTCAGGCTCTCGCTGACGGCCAGCTTGGAGGCGGCGGTGTTGGCGACCTCACTCATGTAGGCGTTGACGGCGGGCAGCAGCTGCTTGCGGGCCATCTCCAGCATGGTCAGGGCCTCGATGTTGATGATCTTGGAGTAGTGCTCCATCTCAACTTCGTAGCGGCTCTCCATCTCGACCTTGGTCAGGACGCCGAAGTCCTCCATCAGGGCGATGTTCTTCGGCTCGATGAGGGCGGGCAGAGCGGCGGGGGTGTTCTTCTTGTTGGGCAGGCCGCGCTTTGCTGCTTCCTCTTCCCACTCGGCAGTGTAGCCGTTGCCGTTGAAGATGACGCGGCGGTGGTCGCGGATGGTGCGCTTGACGAGGGCGATGGCGGCGCTGGTAAAGTCGTCGGCCTTCTCCAGCTCGTCAGCGTAGCCCTTCAGCTCCTTGGCGACGGCGGTGTTCAGGATGGTGTTGCAGTCGCTCAGGTTCTCGGCGGAGCCGGGCATACGGAACTCGAACTTGTTGCCGGTGAAGGCGAAGGGAGAAGTACGGTTGCGGTCGGTGGTGTCCTTGCTGAACTTGGGAAGGACATCGACGCCGAGGTCCATCTTCATCTTGACGGGGCCGGCGTAGGGAGAATCGGAAGCGATGGCGTCGATGACGGCTTCCAGCTCTTCGCCCACGAAGATGGAGATGATGGCCGGAGGTGCCTCGTTGGCGCCCAGACGGTGGTCGTTGCCGGGGGTGGCGACGGAGGTGCGGAGCAGGTCGGCGTACTCATCGACAGCCTTGATGACGGCGGCGAGGAAGACCAGGAACTGCAGGTTCTCCATGGGGGTGTCGCCCGGGTCCAGCAGGTTCTCGTGGGTGGTGGACATGGACCAGTTGTTGTGCTTGCCGCTGCCGTTGACGCCCTCGAAAGGCTTCTCGTGCTGCAGGCAGACGAGGCCGTACTTGGGGGCCAGCTTCTTCATCATCTCCATCGTCAGCAGGTTGTGGTCGATGGCGACGTTGGTGGTGTCGAAGATGGGGGCCAGCTCATGCTGGCAGGGAGCTACTTCGTTGTGCTTGGTCTTGGCGGGGATGCCCAGCTTCCACAGCTCTTCGTCCAGCTCCTTCATGAAAGCGGAGACCTCGGGGCGGATGACGCCGAAGTAGTGCTCCTCCAGCTCCTGACCCTTGGCGGACGGTGCGCCGAAGAGGGTGCGGCCGGTGAGGATGAGGTCCTGACGGGCCTCGTAGTCTTCCTTCTTGATAAGGAAGTACTCCTGCTCGGGGCCGACGGTGGTGGAGACGTAATCCACGTCCTTGCCGAAGAGCTTCAGGACGCGGATAGCCTGATTGGACAGCGCGTTCATGGAGCGCAGCAGGGGAGTCTTCTTGTCCAGCGCCTCGCCGGTGTAGCTGACGAACGCAGTGGGGATGCAGAGGACGTCGTCCTTCACGAAAGCGAAGCTGGTGGGGTCCCATGCGGTGTAGCCGCGGGCCTCACAGGTGGCGCGCAGGCCGCCGGAGGGGAAGGAAGAGGCGTCGGGCTCGCCGCGCACCAGCTCCTTGCCGTTGAACTCCATGATGGCGGTGCCGTCGCCCACGGGGGAGACGAAGCCGTCATGCTTCTCGCTGGTAATGCCGGTCAGCGGCTGGAACCAGTGGGTGTAGTGGGTGGCACCCAGCTCCATGGCCCAGCGCTTCATGACGCTGGCCACGACGTTTGCCACCTCGATGTCCAGAGGTGCGCCCTTGTGCAGGGTCTTCTCGAGGCTCTTGTAGGTAGCGCTGGGGAGGCGCTCCTTCATGACGTGCTCGTTGAACACCTTGCTGCCGTAGATCTCCATAACATTTGCTGCCATAAATCCTACTCCTTACTTGAATTGAAATACTTCAGCTGGTCGCGGATTTTCACGCGGAAAGAGGCGGGCTCTCCCGCGAAATATCGGGTTAAACGAAACGACGCTGCGAGTCAGGAGGTGACTCACAGCGTCGTTGCTGTCTATGCGATGATTATAGCCGAACGGGGCAAAAAACGCAATAGACAGATTTGACGATTCTGCACAAACTGACTCCCGATTTTTTGGAGTATTGCGCGGATGGTATGACTATTGCCCTCTCAGGCGCTTCGCGCCAGCTCCCCCAGAGGGGGAGCCACTGGCGTGCCGGGCAGGCTCACACTGGACGAGGAACGTTTTATTTATGGGAAACTGTAGTGCCTTGCTGTCTGGATTCACAGCAGCTTGACAAGGTGCGTTGATCCAGAAGCTGCTGTCCCCGTAAGCGAGGCCCGCCCTTTTGCGTCATATTGGGCTTTGGGCGGCCGGCTTAAACTGGTCCGGCCTGCCAAAGGCTCCCCCTTTGGGGGAGCTGTCACCGGAGGTGACTGAGAGGGCAAGGACGCTGACAGACTTCAGATGACCTGAAACAGGAAAAACTTCAGATAGTTCGTCTCCGGCACGCCCCAGAGGATGGGGTGGTCGGGGGCCTGCTGGCGCACTTCGATTTGGCGCAGCTGGCGGTGAGCGTCCTTTGCGGCGGAGCGCAGCATCCTGATGAACAGCTCCTCGGTGGCAAAATGAGAGCAGCTTGCCGTGGCGAGGTAGCCGCCCCGGGGCAGGAGCCTCATGGCCCGGTAGTTGATCTCCTTGTAGCCCCGCATGGCGTTTTCCACCGTGCGGCGGGCTTTGGTGAAGGCCGGCGGGTCAAGGATGATGAAATCGTAGGGGTGGCCTTCTTTTTCGAGGCGGGGCAGAAGCTCGAAGGTGTCCTCGCAGAGGAAATCCATGTTGGTCAGGCCGTTGCGCTCCGCGTTCCGCTGGGCCATGGCGATGGCGTCGGCGCTGATGTCCGCTGCCGTGACCCGGGCTGCGCCGCCGCTGGCTGCGTTGAGGGCAAAGCTGCCGGTGTGGGTGAAGCAGTCCAGCACGGTGTGGCCGGCGGCGAGGCGGGCGACTGCCCGGCGGTTGTACTTCTGGTCGAGGAAGAAGCCGGTCTTCTGGCCGTTCTCGAAATCGACGTGGTAGTAGACGCCGTTCTCGCAGATCTCGGTCTGGGTGGAGGCGGGGTGGCTCTCACCCGGAAGCTCGAACCAGCCCTTGCTCTGCTCGAGGCCCTCTTTGGCCCGCAGGGCCTCGTCGTTCCGCTCGTAGATGCCGTCGATGGTCTGGCCGTCGGCCCGCAGGACTTCGGCGAGGAGGGGGAAGAGGACGGGCTTCAGCTTCTCCATGCCGACGCTGAGGGTCTGGGTGACGAGGATGTTGTTGAAGCGGTCCACGGTCAGGCCGGGGAACTGGTCGGCCTCGCCGAAGATGACCCGGCAGGCCGAGAGGTCGGCGGGCTCGAGGACGGTCTTGCGGTAGGCCCAGGCGTACTCGATGCGGCGGCGCCAGAAGCTGGCGTCGAAGGTGTCGTTGGCGTTGCGGGAGATGAGGCGGACGCGGATCTTGCTCTTGAGAGAGACGAAGCCGGTGCCAAGGTAAGCGCCCTTCGGGCTCACCACGTCGGCGAGGGTGCCGTTCTCGGGCTCTGCCTCCGGGAACTCGAGGATGTCGTTCTCGTATACCCACGGATGCCCGCCCACGAGGCTGGCCTCGGCTTTTTTGTTTACTTTATAAATAGGATAGCTGCGTTCTGATTTCATACTGTGAACTCCTTCTGTTAAAGGCTCTCCCTTTGGGAGAGCTGGCGCGGAGCGCCTGAGAGGGCAAGCGTGTGACAAAAGAGACGGAATACAGCGATAGTCAAAAGCCTTTATCAGAGCGATGTTATCGCTGTGTTCAGACATCTCCGTCAGCGTCCTTGCCCTCTCCGTCACCTTCGGTGACACCTCTCCCAAGGGGAGAGGCTTTTGTGACATGCTAACTCATCATTTATAATACCATAAAAATATGTTAGAATAAATACAAAAACCACCGAAAGGAAGGAAAACATCATGGAGATCGAGCGCAAGTGGATGGTAAACGGCTGGCCGGAGGGGCTGGCGCTGAAAGAGGAGTTTGCCATGCGGCAGGGCTACATCAGCGTGCGGCCCACCGTCCGCATCCGGGAAGAGGCCCTGACGGGCGGCAAGACCCACTACGTCCTCTGCTTCAAGTCGGGCGGCGGGCTGGCGAGGGAAGAGATCGAGCGGGACATCGACCCCGAACTTTTCAATGAACTCGAGACGAAGATCATCGGCAGGCCCCTCATCCCGAAGCTCCGCCGCAGCTACCTGCTGCCGGACGGTGCGGTGCTGGAAGTGAATCATGTGGACGAGGGCCAGCCGACGGAGTTCTGGTACGCCGAGGTGGAGTACCCCACGGTAGAGGCAGCCCGCAGCTGGCAGCCTGCCGCCGTGGGCCTCGCGGACTACCTCAGCGACGAAGTCACCGACCAGCCCGGCCAGAGCATGGGGGCCTATTGGGAGCAGACCCGGGGCTGAACCGACGAAAGTTGTGGAAAAACCTTGAAGATTATGATATGATGGTCGTATCACTCATACTGCGGCCCCGGACGGGCCGGGAAAGAAGGAAACAACTACGAAACGACCCAAATTCACGCTGTCTGTGCAGTACAATTCGCCGGTCATCCTGACATTTTTCCTCCTCTCACTGGGGGTGCTGTTCCTGGGCCAGTACACCGGCGGCTGGACGACCACCCATCTGTTCAGCGTCTACCGTTCCTCGCTGAAAGACCCGCTGTTTTACATCCGGCTCTTCGGCCATGTGCTGGGCCACGGCAGCTGGGACCATTTCCTGAACAATATGCTGCTTCTCCTCGTCGTCGGCCCGCCGATGGAAGAAAAGTACGGCAGCCTGCCCCTGCTCAAAGGCATCCTGCTCACGGCTCTCATCTCGGGCGTTCTGCAGTGTGCGTTGTTCCCCCGCACGGCGCTGCTGGGCGCGTCGGGCATCGTCTTCATGCTCATCATGCTCTCCAAAGCTTTTTGTTACATGTTCCAGTCTTATCATTTCCATAGTTCTACTCCTCGATCAGTCCTTTTTTGATAAGGAAATCTTTTGCAACAACCGCTTCATCTTTTCCATCTACTTCCACCTGATAATTCAATTCTGCCATCTCCTGATCAGATAAAATTCCATTCATCAACATAAGCGTTTTCTCTAAATCAGGATATTTTTTTAATGCCTCTTCTCTTACAACTGTAGAACAAAAATAGTTCACTTGATATCCTTTGTCATCTTCAAGTACTACTATATTATCTTTAGAAATCTGAGCATCTGTCGTAAATCCATTCGTCACCTGAATGTCATCATTTTCCATTGCTTTATATTTCAATCCGATATCAATATCTTTTACATTTTTAAATTCCAATCCATATGCTTTGCACACACCCGGAAAACCGTCTTCTCTTTCAATATAGTCCGGGTTTCCTCCAAACACTAGATCTTTTGAAACTTTCGCAAGATCAGAACAGCTCTTTAACTGATATTTATCTGCAACCTTTTTGCTGACTGCAAGAGCATATGTATTATTAAATCCGTAAAGTCCAAGCCATGTCATTTGAAATTTTTTCTGATATTCTTTCTGTAATTTTTCAAGTATTTCGTCATCTGACACCTCGCCTGCCTGATTTCCCAGTACCATTACCCAGCCACTTGAAGTATATTCCGGATACAGATCAAACTCACCTTTTTCCATTGCCGGATGAATATTACTCGTTCCTCCTCCAATTCCTTTTGTCACTTCAACTTTATAATCCGTTTTGTTTTCAATCAATTGCTTTAACATTTCCCCTAAAATATACTGCTCTGTCATCGGTTTAGTAGCAATTTTTATCGTTCCTGTTGTCCCCTTTCCTGTTTCTTTTTTTTCACTTCCACATCCTGCTGCCGAAACTGTCATCACTACAACTAACAGACATGCAGCCACTTTTTTTAATATTCTCATTTTACATTTTTCTCCTTCTTTTAATATATTTTTCTAATTGTCCAAGTAGTAAATCACTTAGCAAAGCAACTGCGGCAATCACAAGGCTTCCTCCAAAAGTCATCGCCGTGTCATACATCGTAATCCCGCGATAAATGGCAACTCCAAGCCCGCCTGCTCCAATA
>ENA-OXIZ01000560-OXIZ01000560.1-human-gut-metagenome-genome-assembly--contig:-NODE-560-length-10086-cov-5.478816_pt1 | contig 10086 bp, 10 predicted proteins | sample MGYA00249821_ERZ652368 | MGnify/ENA primary metagenome ERZ652368 (study PRJEB26925, sample SAMN05826654) | human gut metagenome | biome: ENVO:2100002; feature: ENVO:00000062; material: ENVO:00002003...
ACGAGATTGCCTCTTGTCTCGTGGGCTCGGAGATGTGTATAAGAGACAGGTATCTGGGCATATCCAATATCATTGGATTGTTCGGTATGAAGCCCCCTACCAAGGATCTGAACGTAACGGCGGCACTGGCCCTGATGAGTATCGTTCTGGTGGAAGCCGCAGGTATCCGCAAAAAAGGTGTGGGCGGATGGATCAAGAGCTTTACCGAACCCATCGCGATTGTAACACCTATCAATATCCTGGAGGTGTTCATCAAGCCCCTGTCCCTGTGTATGCGATTGTTTGGTAACGTTTTGGGAGCATTCGTTATCATGGAGCTGTTGAAGCTTCTGGTTCCGGTAGCATTGCCGGTACCCTTCAGCTTTTACTTTGATATTTTTGATGGATTGATTCAGGCATATGTATTTGTATTCCTGACATCCATGTACATTAAGGAAGCCATTGAGTAACTGGATAACTATTCAGAGCTATTTTGCGAATGCGATTATGAATAGTTATGAAACACTAATTCACACAAAAACGGAGGAAAAGAATTATGATAGCTATTGGAGCAGGTATTGCAGCACTGGCATGTATCGGAGCAGGTATCGGTATCGGTATCGCAACAAGTAAAGCAGCAGAGGCAGTCGCAAGACAGCCGGAAGCAGAGAGCAAGATCAGTAAATCACTCTTACTTGGATGTGCCTTAGCCGAAGCAACAGCTATTTACGGTTTCGTTATCGCATTATTAATCATCTTATTCTTAAAATAATTTTTATAGTTCACGTATCAGACAACGGTGTGAATATTAACAAATAATATACAGGAAGGCAGGTTATCAGGATGCTTAGTTTAAGTGTTTCAAACCTTGTTATCACCATTATTAACATATTGGTACTGTATTTGCTGCTGAGAAAGTTTTTGTACAAGCCGGTTATGGGAATCATTGAGAAAAGAGATGAAATGATCAAAACTCAGCTTGAAACTGCAAAAAAGACGGAACAGGATGCTATGCAGTTGAAAGCTCAGTATGAGAATTCGTTGAATGATGCACATGACGAATCTTTGAGAATTGTGGAAAATTCAAAGGCAAGAGCACAGGAAGAATATTCAAGAATTGTCAAAGAGGCAGATGAGCAGGCTGGAAAAATCATTGACAATGCGAGAAAGACTGTGGAATTAGACAGAGAAAAAGCAGTGCGCGGCATGGAAAAAGAAGTTGCCAATCTTGCACTTGTGGCAGTTTCAAAAATGCTTGGAGAGCAGAAAAATGCGGCGGCAAATCAGGCACTATACGGACAATTTTTATCCCAGGTAGGTGAGCAAAATGACGCAAACGGCAATTAATTATGCGAAAGTTCTTTATGAGTTAGGAATTGACAAAACGATCATAGAAGAGACAGAAGAAGCTTTCAAGAAAGTGCCAAAGCTTAGAACCTCCCTGATGAGTCCGATTATTCCAATTCAGGTAAAACACAGCATTATAGAAAAAGTATTTCAAAAGGAAATCAAAAATTTCCTGAAAATTTTATGCGACTACCATAGCGTAGAAGTAATTGAAGATATATTTTCCGCATACAAAGAGTACTATAACGAACAGAACGGAATTTTACCGGCAGTTCTTACGTATGTGGATTGCCCTAGTAAACAGCAGTTAGAGCAAATGAAAACATTTTTATGTAAAAAGTATCATGTAAAAGAAGTAGAGTGGCAGCTTGAACAGGATGATAAGCTGCTCGGAGGATTTATTTTGCATGTGAAAGACTATGAATATGACTGGAGTCTGCGTGGCCGTATGAACCAGTTAAGATTGATCTGGAGGTGAAAGTGTGAGCTCAATTAGTTCAGAAGAAATTATTTCTATTTTGAAAAGCGAGATAGAAAATTATGAGTTAGAAACAAAAGACCAGGAGGTCGGAACTGTTATCTGGATCAGTGACGGAATTACAACTGTTTACGGAATTGACCATGCAATGTATGGAGAGATTGTTATCTTTGAAACAGGCGTAAAAGGTATGGTTCAGGATATCAGAAGAAATGAGATCGGTGTCATTTTACTTGGAAAAGACACAGGAATCAAAGAAGGTACAAAGGTAACAAGAACAGGAAAGAAAGCCGGAATTCCGGTTGGAGATGCATACTTAGGAAGAGTTGTGGATGCTCTGGGAGCACCAATTGATGGAAAAGGAGATATTCCTTCTGATGGATACCGTCCGATTGAACAAGAGGCACCTGGAATTATTGATCGTAAATCAGTCAGTGTTCCGCTTGAGACAGGAATCCTAGCAATTGACTCTATGTTCCCGATTGGACGTGGACAGAGAGAGTTGATTATCGGTGACAGACAGACAGGTAAGACATCTATTGCAACAGATACGATCATCAACCAAAAAGGAAAAGATGTTATCTGTATTTATGTTGCAATCGGACAGAAAGCATCTACAATTGCAAAAATTGTATCAACTCTTACCAAAAATGATGCCATGGATTATTCGATTGTTGTATCTGCGACAGCGAGTGATTCTGCACCGTTACAATATATTGCGCCATACTCAGGAACAGCGCTTGCAGAGTATTTTATGCACAAAGGGAAAGATGTACTGATTGTGTACGATGATTTATCAAAACATGCAGTTGCATATCGTGCATTATCGTTGTTATTGGAACGTTCTCCTGGACGTGAGGCATATCCTGGAGATGTATTTTACTTGCATTCAAGATTGTTGGAACGTTCCAGCAGATTGAGTGATGAGCTTGGTGGTGGTTCGATTACCGCACTTCCGATTATTGAGACACAGGCAGGAGATGTTTCTGCGTATATTCCTACTAACGTAATTTCTATTACAGACGGACAGATTTTCCTTGAGAGTGATCTGTTTTTTGCAGGTATGAGACCGGCGGTCAATGTAGGTCTTTCTGTATCCCGTGTAGGCGGTGCAGCACAGACAAAGGCAATGAAAAAAGTTGCCGGAAGTATCCGTATCGACCTTGCACAGTTCCGTGAGATGGAAGTGTTTACACAGTTTAGTTCGGATTTGGATGCAGCGACAAAAGAGCAGTTGCAATATGGTAAAGGTTTGATGGAACTGTTAAAACAACCACTGTGTCATCCAATGAGTTTACATGAACAGGTTATCACGTTGTGCGTGGCAACACATAAAGTATTAGTTGATGTAGAGATTTCAAAAATCAAAGATTTCCAGAAGGATATGCTGAATTTCTTTGAAATAGAACATGCAGAGATTGTAAATGAAATTGAAGAAAAGAAAGTATTGTCCGACGAATTAATTGATAAAATTGTAGAGTTAGCAAAAGAATTCAAGAGCAGGTGTTAGTATGGCAAATACAAGAGAGCTGCAAAGCAGAATGAAAAGTATAAAAGATACGATGAAGATCACAAGTGCTATGCATATGATTGCCTCTTCTAATTTACAGAAAGCGAAAAAGAATTTGGAAGAGACAGAGCCGTATTTTTATACATTGCAAATCATGATTGCCGGTATTCTTGGACATATGCAGGGTGGGATCGAACATCAGTATTTTGATGAGCGCCCAGAGATAAAAGAAGCTGACAGAAAGAAAGGCTATATTGTGGTAACGGCAGATAAAGGTCTTGCAGGAGGATATAACCATAATGTTATCAAACTGGCTCAGGAGTTTTTGGATAAGCCGGGACATAATGAGTTGTTTGTGCTGGGACAGCTTGGAAGAAGTTATTTTGAAAAGAAAAATGTGGATGTAGATACTTCTTTTAAATACACAGTTCAAAAGCCAACGATGCACCGCGCAAGAGTGATTGCTGAGAAGATGTTAGATTTATTCAATCGAAAAGAATTGGATGAGGTGCATATTATTTATACGAGAATGGAGAATGCCGTGGAGATGGTGGCTGAGACAAAGCAGCTGCTTCCACTTCAGCCGGGAGCATTTTGTGAGGTCCCGGCGGGAATTCAGCTCGATGAGATTCCGATGCTTCCGACACCAAAGGATGTATTGGATTGTATCATTCCGAATTATGTGACTGGATTTATTTACGGATCACTTGTTGAGTCGTTCTGCAGTGAACAGAATTCAAGGATGATGGCAATGGATGGTGCGACAAAGAGTGCAAAAGAAATTTTGCGTAATCTGAATATCGAATTTAACCGAGTGAGACAGGCTGCCATTACGCAGGAGATCACAGAGGTAATCAGTGGTGCGAAAGCACAGAAAAAGAAGAAAGCGAAATAACAGAAGGGAGGTTGCAAACGCATGAATAAAGGGAAAATCGTACAGGTTATGGGACCTGTCGTTGACGTGGAATTTGAAAATAATGATATTCCATATATCAAAGATGCGTTGGAAGTAGATAACAATGGAAAACGCTGCGTGATGGAAGTTGCACAGCACATTGGAAATAATACAGTACGTTGTATCATGCTGAATGCCAGTGAAGGATTGAGCAGAGATATGGAAGTAACTGCAACCGGATCAGGGATTAAAGTACCTGTAGGAGATAAGACATTGGGGCGTTTATTTAACGTTCTTGGAGATACAATTGATGGCGGTGAGTCTTTGGAGAATGAAGAGCATTGGGTAATTCACAGAGATGCTCCTACATTTGAAGAACAAAGTCCTGTAGTAGAAATTTTGGAGACAGGTATCAAAGTTATCGATCTTTTGGCTCCATATGCAAAAGGTGGTAAGATTGGTCTGTTCGGTGGTGCCGGTGTAGGTAAGACCGTGTTGATTCAGGAATTGATTCGTAATATCGCAACAGAGCATGGAGGATATTCTATCTTTACCGGAGTAGGAGAACGTTCCAGAGAAGGAAATGACTTGTGGTCGGAGATGAAAGAGTCAGGGGTTCTTGACAAGACTGCTTTGGTGTTCGGTCAGATGAACGAGCCGCCTGGATCGCGTATGCGTGTGGCTGAGACAGGGCTTACCATGGCAGAATATTTCCGTGATGAACAACATCAGAATGTATTGTTGTTTATTGATAATATTTTCCGTTTCGTACAAGCTGGTTCAGAAGTTTCCGCGCTTCTTGGACGTATGCCTTCAGCAGTAGGATATCAGCCGACGCTTGCAAATGAAGTCGGTGAACTGCAGGAGAGAATCGCGTCTACAAAAAATGGTTCTGTAACATCTGTACAGGCTGTTTATGTGCCGGCTGATGACTTGACTGACCCGGCTCCGGCGACAACATTTGCCCACTTGGATGCGACAACTGTATTGTCAAGAAAGATTGTAGAACAGGGAATTTACCCGGCGGTAGATCCGCTTGAATCAAACTCTCGTATTCTAGAAGCAGATGTTGTGGGAGAAGAACACTATGAAGTAGCAAGAAATGTACAGGCTATCTTGCAGAAATATAAAGAACTTCAGGATATCATTTCTATCTTAGGTATGGAAGAGTTATCAGAAGAAGATAAGACAACTGTTTACCGGGCAAGAAAGGTACAGAGATTTTTATCCCAGCCATTCTTTGTAGCGGAAAACTTTACAGGAATTCCGGGAAGATATGTTCCATTAAAAGAGACAATCCGCGGATTTAAAGCAATCATTGATGGTGAGATGGATCAGTATCCGGAAGCTGCATTTTTTAATGTCGGTACAATTGATGATGTGATTGAAAAAGCAAAGTCAATGGAACATTAAAAGGAGCTGAGTGTTATGGAAACTACATTTAGTATCAGATTAATTGCCAGTGACCATCTCTTTTATGATGGTCCGTGTACCGGAGTGATTATTCCGGCACTGGATGGACAGCGGGAAGTGCTGGCACATCATGAGAGCGTGATCATGGCAATTGATTGCGGAGAATTGAAGATTAAGATGCCAGATGGGACATGGCAGATTGCGATTGTCGGAAGCGGATTTGCACGAGTATCTCACGGACGAGTTTATGTGCTTGTAGATACAGCAGAACGTCCGGAAGAGATTGACGTAAAAAGAGCACAGGAAGCAAAAGAGCGTGCAGAAGAACAACTCAGACAGAAACAAAGCATACAGGAATACCATATTTCTTCTGCATCCTTGGCACGTGCAATGTCAAGATTGAGCGCATCCGGTAAGAACGGGAATATAAATTTATAACAATTGGGGACGTAGTAAAATTGAATTTTACTACGTCCCTTTTTTGCACTTTGCCCTGTCCCTTTTTGAGATTTACTACGTCCCCAATTAATATTCATCCACGCAAATTGGTCCGGCTAATTCTTCTCGTGAGACATACAGGCTCATATCTTCGTGGATATCCAGGCACCATTTCACGAGCGTCAGACATCGGTGTTCAATTTCGATACAGGTGATACACCGTGGATGCACGCAGCTGCCGGTATTAAAATAAGGGGAATCTTTTGTGCCGAGCATCGGGCGGTGGGTATGTCCTGTAATGAGGATATGATTTTCATTTTTTGCCCATCGGGTAAGTCGTTCTTCGATTTTCTGCTTTTTTGTGTGATTGCGTGCGGCACTGGTTGGATTGGAAAAACCGATTTGTTCCAGTGGACCCCAGACATAACGTACAAGAAAACGAGCTGTTTTCCAAAGGGTGCTGTTAAAAAAATCAGCTTGGTGTCCGTGAGTGAGATAAATGTCTTTTTTATGATTTTTATCCCAAAGAATAATCCCAGATTGAAACGTAATACCTGGAAATAACGGAAGGTAACATTGGGTTGCATCGCAATAATAAGCCTTACATTTCAAGGTGGCAAAAGAGGAATTCTGTTTTACAATATCGTGGTTGCCGTAGAGCAAATACAGCCGTTTTTGATAGTAGAACTGGGACAGAAGCCAAAAAACATTGCTGTGTATTTCAAGAATCCGGTCAAAGGATCGGTTTTCCCAAAGCTCATCCCCATCGCCCAATTCAATATAGGTAAAATTATTTTGGTAATAGTGTTGTAAGGCTGCAAAATATAAATGCTGGTTTTTTAGAAAATTATCATTGGAAGTGCCAACTCCCCGATGGCAGTCACTGAACAGAACATACTTAGAATTGTCACTGAGAGGGAGCTTTAATGCCCCCTCAAATGCTTTTGAAATTCTTGTTTCATATCCCATAATTATTGCCTCCTACAGCCACAACGGCGAATATATTTTCGTTTGTAGCCACGAACATACATTGTCTTTCGAAATGCAAACGGAAGAAAATAGTAAAGATAGAGAAGCCGATCTAAAGAAAGACAAAATGGTCGAGTAGCAAATAAAAAGAGCCGACAAAACATGCGGTTTTTCCATTGAGAGAACCAGGCAGCTAATTTTTGCAGACAATTTTTATGGCGGCAAAGAGGTTTCATGTCAAAAGTCAATGTCAGTCCGCAGATGGTGAGGTCACGTCGACAGTAAGATTGTTTTAGGAGCCCTTCGATAAATGCATTCATTATTGCACAGTCTGGAAAGGTGATGGAGGCATTCAGGGAGAGCTGTTTTGGCCATGAAAATAACCCCATAGAAAATCCGGTGAGCCACCAATGAACGCAGGTCAGCCGAAAAACACATTTCCCATCTCGCATCAGATACATTGACATTTTTAATATATCCGAATCGTCGACTGCCTGGAATAATGTGGTGTCAAGCTGTTCCTGTGAGACAATGTGGTCTGCATAGTATACGCCGATTTCCCCTCCGGTGTTGACTCCGTATTGTCCTTTCCAGAGCTGAATCATCCAGGTTTTATCGTTGTAGTCAAAGTAGACCGGAAGATAGTCGAACACCATATTAAAATGAACAGCGCCTCGGTTATAAAGTGACTGATATCCCATTTTGCGCTGCCAGGCATCACGTGTGGAAGTAAAAATGTCCTGATCAGCCAGATAGGAAAATCCCATCGGTTCAATGATAGCATTTAGCAAATTACATTTTTCTTCCAGTGTCATACAGCAGATTTTACGTATAATACATTTTTTTCGAGAGTGATTGATTACAAGGAAAAACAGTAATATGATGATGAAAATACTAAAAAGGATATACATAAATTCCCTTTCTTTCATAATGGTATTGCTATATTGTATGCAGATCACAACCATTTTTCCACTACATCAAACGGAGCGGGACCAATATCCAATATCGATTTATGGAATTTTTTTTGTGAGAACTTTTCTTTCTTCTTTTTGAGTGACGCTTTTTTCAAATCTAAAATTTCCACATATCCTACATAATATTTTAAATAATTGGCAGGATCAGAGATAATCAACTCATAAATTTCTCGAATTGGCTTCTCATCTTTGATTCCGTAAGAAGTAAAAAACTGAGTGGTCTGCGCAAGACTCCAGTTGTCGTAGTGAATACCGATGTCGGCAGCCGCATAAAGCCCGAGGAGGACAGAGCTGTTTTTCTGCAGAAGCGTGGCGTACGGTTTTTCCAAAGAACTCAGATAATAGGAGCACATTTCAGCATAGGTCGCCCAGCCTTCCACGTAACCGCTGAAATTTAAAAGATTTCGGAGTGGGTCCGGATTGGTATTGGCATAGTAGGTAGTCTGATAGAGATGCCCCGGATAGCCTTCGTGCGCCAGTGTCGTAAACATGCGAATATCTTCCATAGTATGAGCTTGATTGATATAGATGACATTTTCGGAAGTATTGTCGATGGAAGGTATCATGTAAAATGCGGGACTTAAGTATGGTTCCAGTGCGTCTGGAACATATTTAATCCGAGTGGTGACATTTGCAGGTTTTGGAAATGTATCGGTAATGTTTTGTTCCAAATGCTGTATGATGGCAGACGGCGGAACGTCGTAAGTGACGGAAGTCTCCTGAGAGAGAGTTGGATTTTTGGCGGCAACTGTCTGCATATCAATGAGGTCGGAGCTAATCTGAGCATAGATTCGTTTTTGAATTTCTTCTACCGTATGCGGAGAACCTGTGTCGCGGGAAACAAGATAAGCATAGTAATCCTTTCCATTTGGCAAGTTGCAGAGACCTTTCGTATTTTTACCAGAGCCTTTGAGCTTAGTGAGTGCAGACACAAGGTGCTCGTAGGCGGGCAAAATCGAAGAAGAAAGAAGTTCATGATTTTGGCTGAGATAACTTTGTTTTTGTTCCGCTGTCAGATTTTCCAGCGCAGAGAGCCGTTCTTCAAACGTGGATAGTAGATAGTTGGAATCTCCCATAGCAAGAAATGCGTTGCATTGTTCCAAAATGGAGTCGACGGTGTAATCTGCCATGAACAATCCGGCATCAGATTTTTTCTGTTCAAACTGAATAAGGGAATCAAAGTATTGCGGTGTCGTCTTAAGGAGGGCTAAATAGGTTTCGATATCTTTTGCAGAAAAAAATTGATACTCAGCGAGCAGAACCGGAAGTTGTGCCTGAATGCCGGTGACCGGACTGAGTGGTTCTTCGTAGAGACTGTACGGAATCCCTTTTTTTGCAGTATCCAGATAAGAAGAAAGGACATCGTATGTGATTTGATTTTCTTTCGACAGAGTATCATAGGAAAATTTATCGAGTACTGCACTACAGTTTTCAAGAGCTGCGTAGGAAGCGGTTTCATCTATATCGAAGGAACCATATGTAATCGGAATTTCTTTGATACCGTAGGATTCTGGATTTTGCAAGGTATAGTGCAGACCGATTGTTGTGGAAACGACATCTTGCTCAAACAGATTTCGGGTAAAATTTTGAAATGCCGTATTCGCATTTGTCGGAATGGAGGGAGAAGAACAACTGGTGAGGAGGATGGTGACAGCGAGGAAAAATGAAAGAAGAGATACGTAATATTTTTTCTGTTTCATAAAAGACTCCAGAGCGTTTTTAGTATTTTATGTGGGATGCGGGGAATGTATGACAGCAGGAAGTGGCGTGTTTTCGGGATTTGCAACTGCCGGTTGACACATTTTCAAGGGGAGTTGGTAGATTGCAACTGGAAAATGGATTAGAGTTGTGGTATAAATTCAATACAGGAGGAGAGAAAATATGATTTTGGCAGAAAAGATTATGGAGCTGAGAAAGAAAAATGGTTGGTCGCAGGAGGAGCTTGCCGAGCAGGTTCACGTGTCGAGACAGTCTGTATCGAAGTGGGAGAGCGGCGCTTCGATTCCGGATTTGAGTAAAATTTTGTTGCTGAGTGAAGCGTTTGGCGCTGTCTCTTATACACATCTCCGAGCCCACGAGACAA
>ENA-OXIZ01000588-OXIZ01000588.1-human-gut-metagenome-genome-assembly--contig:-NODE-588-length-9411-cov-5.794891_pt1 | contig 9411 bp, 5 predicted proteins | sample MGYA00249821_ERZ652368 | MGnify/ENA primary metagenome ERZ652368 (study PRJEB26925, sample SAMN05826654) | human gut metagenome | biome: ENVO:2100002; feature: ENVO:00000062; material: ENVO:00002003...
AAAATGCGATAAAAAGAGCAAGTTAAGCTTTGCTAAGCATAGAGAAAATTGGTTATATTTAATTTGTACTTTTTCTTGACATAAGACCAGTATGTTCCTGTCGCGATATCGTTAAATGTATAAGTACCGTCCGCCTTTGTCGTCACAGTTGCCGTTCCAAGAGCCACTTCTGCGCCCTCGACCGGTTTTCCGTCTTTATCCACAACTTTTCCGGATACGACCGCTTTCACATTCTTTACCTCAGCATTGAAAACTTCACCGCTATCTTTTGTCTGGAGTTCCCATGTATCTGTTCCTTTCGCAACGATAACATTTCCCTCTCCATCTTTGATTTCAACATCTTTGAAAAGGATGTCTGTCACCTGATTACTATAAGAACCAATACGGAAACCAAGTTTCCCTGCTTTCAGACCATTATACGCTTCTTCTGGAATCTGGAATGTCTTCTCCACTCCACCTGCAGTCACAGTGTAATCTCTCTGATTCCATTTGATTGTGATTGCCATCTCTTCTCCGGCAGCTGGCGGTGTCGGGAATTCACTGATTCCAGGATAACTATTTCCTGCACCCTTGTATTCATAGAACCACCCCGTTGCATTGTAACCGATAGTCATGTAATGACCGTTGTCCGTAATCCACGGACCGACATTGAATCTCGTTGTTGCCTGATCTCCATTTGGTTTTAATACAAATGAAATCTCTCCGGCTTCCATGCCTTCTGTTCCCTTATTCGTATTTACCAAAATCGCCGCATTATTTCCGTTATCATTCTTTGTCGAGCTCTTGAATTGTCTCCACATCTCAACAACTGCACGCTCTTGCTGCACCCCATCTGCAACTGCACGTTCCGGTGCCGCGATAACGCTCATCGGAATTGTAGTCACGATCTGCGAAAGCACTAATGAGGATGCCAAAACACCAGACAACCATTTGTTTCTTTTTTTCACCTTTCGTCCTCCTTTTTCACATTTTTTCGTCCTGAAACCTTTCCCTTTACTTTTTTAGATTCCCCCTTCTTTAAATACCATTTTTTTGTGCAACTTGATATATTTATCATATATCCTTTTTTATTTTTAGTCAATATGCATGAATATTTCTTTGTCCAATATTTGTGAATAGAATTCCTCTGCTCTTCTCTGAATTTTGCCAGAAACGGCTTGACTTGTTTCTTACTGTCTACAACTTCAGTCAGAATAACCGAAGCTGTAGATAATTGATCCGGCATAGCCGGTAATAGATTTTATAATGAAATTTTTTCTGCAAACTCTTCTACAGATTTCGATTGAAATGCTATCTTTGTCCATTGCTTCAACACTTCAAAATCTTGTTCCTTCTGCACGCCCTTCTATACGTTCATCTCTTAGCATCTCTTCAAAAATCATAAAGCGTTCCTCCATCTCCCGGTTTGATTTGACCTCGCGAATAAACTTCTGAAGTCTCTCCACATATGAATCATGGAATTCTCTCTCACTTCCATTAACATCCTCTCTTATGTAATGCAGAAGTGTTACCAGCTCTTTCGGAACTCCTCCATATGCAGAGGAATTCTATAAAATAATATTAGCAGAATAAATCCATGAACACCAGTTTTAATTTTAATTTTTCACAATACAAACAGGCGAGATGCATAATATACATCTCGCCTGTCTTAGACATTATTTACTTGTCTGATTCACAGTATTATTGACGACGTTTTTTTCTTTCGAAAAATGCCACAACTGCTGCGAATACTCCAAGAATACCTGCTACTCCCCATCCGATTGGTGATGTTGCATCTCCTGTCTTAGCTGCTTTATCTTTGCTTTGATCTTTACCAGATGTGCTTGGTTTTTTGTTGTCTGTTGCAGTTGTTCCCTCTGCTTTATCTACTGATGCTTGAAGAAGTTTTACTGCTCCATCTACATCATCCTGTGTTGCATTTTCGTCTGCCATTACCGCTTTTGCGTTATCCAAAGCAGATCTGATTTCTTTCTGCACATCATCTGAGTATTTGCTCAGATCCATGTTTTCAACTTTGTTGATTAAATCTTCCAAAGCGTCTTTGTTTGGAATTAATCTCAATCCAAACTCTGCATTTCTAAGATTATCGTGAGCTGCCTGTACTTGTGCCTGAGTTGCGTTCTCATCTGCAAGAACTGCTTTTGCTGCATCCAATGCCGCTTTAAAGATATCTGCTGTCTCTTTTGTATACTTGCTTAAATCGTATTTTCCGTCAACTCTGTTTACTAATTTCTCAAGTTCTGACTTGTCTACCGGAATCTTCTTCAATGCATTCATCGCTGTCTGAAGTGCGTTCTTAGCATCATCAATATCAGACTGAAGTGCGTTTTCATCTGCAAGAACTGCTTCTGCTGCTTTCAACGCCTCTGCGAACGGTGCCCAAGTTTCTGGTGTATAAACTTCTTCATTTAATCCTTTTGCCACATCTACAAGCACTTTCAATTCACTTGTATTTCCAGTAAAGTCTAGATGATGAATCATTTCAAGCAAGTTTTCATATGCTGCATCTACTGTTTCCTGTGTTGCTGCTGCATCTGCATTTACTTTTTCTGCTTCTGCCAATGCTGCTTCGAATTTCTCTTTTACAACCGGCACTACATACTGATACTCATCTTTTGCCTGCTGGCTCTTCGCATATTCGATTGCTGCATTCAAATCTGATTTATCAGCTTCAATCACTGCATCCTGGAACTCTCCCATTACACGAACTTCCGCTGCTGAAGAGAATTTGTTTGCCTGATCTCCTAATGTAGCTGTTGGTACAAGTTTTACATCTGTTACGTTTTCAACAGGTTCAAATGCAAGTCCTTGCCATCCGCTTCCACTAAAGCTTGCGTCTGCTACTTTTACATAGTCTTCCGCTCCTACCGTTTTTACCCAAATTTCAGCTTCTTTGATAATACCGTTTCTTCCGGATGTTCGCTGCTGAAGTCTGAATCCACTTACTGTTGCCGGTTTCTCTAACTTCAGATTCAACCAGTGGTTTTCAATAGGTGTTCCTGCCCATACTGTGTGCCAAATTGTGCTTGCATCACCATCTAATACATTGCTTGCAGGTCCTTCTGAACCTGTTTCTGACTGCTGGCTTCCTGTTGTAGCAGTCATGTTTTCTTTTGGAAGGTCTTTGGAATCATCTGTCGGATCAATACCTTTTGAATTATCCATTGTAACCATCATACCTTTTAAGTTGTAGTATGCTTCCTCAATTTCTGCCTGTGTAGCTCCTTCTTTATCAAGAACCGCTTTCACTTCTTTCAGAACGTTCTGGAAGTTGCTCCAGATTTCTGGTCTGTAATCGATTTCTTTGTATTTGCCTTCTGCTTCTGTATACAATGCAGAAAGTTTTTCTGCTGTAACTTCTTCATCTACTCTTTCAATTACAAGATTATCAAGAACAAGCTCTTGGTATCCACCAAAGTTTGCTGCTGATTCAGATGTTCCCTGAAGATCTGCTGCTTTATCTGTAGAATAGATACCGAACCATGTCTGTCCTGTGGAATCACCTGTGATCTGAGTCGTGTAGTGGCCATCAGCATCTTTGCCCATTGCCATTGGAAGATCTTCAAGTTGTACATTACCATTGTACTCACCGATTCCCACTGCTGCTGCATAGATTCCATCTGTTCCTGCCTGATAATCAAAGCTTACTTTGTATGTCACACCTGGTTCAAAACGGAAGTTCTGTGGAATTGTCTGGTATGCCAATGCAGATCTCTGTGTCAATCCGTTGATCTTCACTGACCATTTTCCGTCCAGAACATCATCCATCTTCTTCACATCCCAGCCTGCCTGTGTATATGGAGCATGTAATTCTGATAAGTGAATTCTGTTATCCTCAACACCTTCAATACCAGCTACTACAAATGGATAAAGTCCCTGTACGCTCCTTTCGAAATCCTGCTCGAATTTTACAACTTCGCCTTCGTCGTTTGTTGTAATGTTCTTAGAGTCATTTTCAACGATACGTACATCATCGAAGTATGTATCTCCCTTACCTGCTGCTTTTTCAAGTGTAAGTGTTACTTTACCGCTTTCTGGGGCTGTAAAGAATACATACATGTTCTGGAAGTAACTGCTTCCGTCTACTGTTGCACTAGAGTTACTGTGTGTATATGCTTTTACATAGTTCTTTGCAATTGAGCGAGTTGTATAGTTTGTTGCTAATACTTTGTCGCCTGCTTTCACAGTCATAGATGCTTTTGCATCACTTCTGTTATCTACACCAACTAAAACTGCATACTGTTTTCCAGCCTCTAAGTCTGTCAGTTCCTGTGTCATAGATACTTTTCCGGATAATTTCATCATTGGGTTGCTGTACTGACTCTTTGCAATCTCAGCCTTTCCATCTCCGTCTTTTTTCCAAGCATCAAAATTACCACTGTTGAATCCTGCATCTACGATATGCATTCCTTCACTCCATGTAATCTCAAGGTTTGCTTCATCACCTTTGCACACTACATACGGAGTTTCAGCATCTGCTTCTAAAGTGATTTTTCCATCTACCACTTTGACAGTCTTTTCTTCTGTCTTACCAAGGTCTGTCAATTTGTATACTTTGACATCTTTCAGACCTGACCAGCTGTCTGGGAGTTCCCATTCGCTTGATCCACCTTTTGTATTCCAGTGATATAATTTTTCATCTTTTGCATCTACTTCATCACCAGTCTCAGAATCCCAAATCCATGGAAGCAAATATTTTTCTGTCCCGCCTTGTCCGTTATCGCCTCTTGCCACAGCACCTGTTGCAATCACTTTACCGTTCAATGTCATTGTTCTGTCACGGTATGCCGCTTCATCCGGATTGTCAGATCCTCTTTCAAGAACAAGTGTATCATCACCATCTTTTAATGTGATCTTCATCTCCGGTGTCCATGTGTAAGCTTTTCCATCCGGATTATTCTTTGTAAATGAATTCTCAGAATCTTCCCAATCTGTGATTTCATAGTGCTGAATGAATTTTGTTGTCAAATCATGTGTATAAAGGTTCTTGATGTAAGCATCGTAATCGTTACGCCCCTGCCATCCTTCGAAGTCTTTCATGTTGTATCCGCCAAGAAGTGGTGCCATTGCAGCTCCGCCGTATGATGGATAATCGCCTACCCATGAATCTTTCTGGTGGTTACGCAAGAAACGCATTACTTCACTGTTCTCACCTTTTAATGTATATCCACCATATGTAAGGTCTGTTGCCCAGTGCTGGAATGTGGAATCATATTCATTTGCTGATCCCCACTCTGTAGCCATACGCCATCCGTTATCATTGATTTCTTTTGATAACTTACGTGTCTGCCAAGAGTCATCGCTTCCTCCTGTCTTATTTCCCCAAATATCTACATATACGAAATCTAAGTTCTGTCCAACTTTTTCTTCTAACTCGTCAAAACGTTTTTCACGAAGTCCCATTCCAAGATCGTATACACTATCGATTCCGATACCTTGATCAATCCAGTTCCATCCATAACGAAGGTTTCCGCTTGCATCACGTCTTACTAAGTCTTCATTGAATGCTTTTGCTTCCGGATACATCTCTCCTGCATTGACATGGATACCGAATTTTGCTCCGTATTCAGCACCTTTTGTCATCAGTGTGTTCATATCCTCTGCTCCACCGATTCTCTCTCCGATGTCTGCGTAATCAGGATGTCCTGAATCATGACCTTCATTACCATATCCTTTTAATAATACAGACTGTCCAAGTCCATCTGTATGCATTGCCACACGTTTTACGTTATCTAACGTTGTAAGGAATGGGTTCTGAGCCTGTCCACCAAAGTTCATTGCAATACGATATGCAACTAATTCCGGCACTTCTTCGCTCTTATATGGATTGTGCATAATGTCACGGAATGCTACCGCACCATCCTGCCAGTCAATCTCTTCATCACCGTTCACATTTCCGGCGATTGTAACTTTTGCCTGTGGAGTATCTGTCTCATCTACAAGATGCCATGTTCCTTTCGAATCTTGTTCTTCTCTGTGCCAGTACCATTTTGTACTTCCAAGCCCCAAAGATACATAACCGTCTTTTTCTTCTGTAGTTGCCATGACTCTTGTGTTATGGCTTCCTCCAGATACGCCAACCGCTTTTGCAGAACCTTCATTCTCAGAGTTGCTCCATAATCCGGCGCTCATCTCGCTGTTTGAGATAAATGCATACATATAATCCTGTGAAAGTTCTGTGTTAGCTGTAATCTCATGATACTCATCACCGCTGATTGTTGTATTAGAAGACATTAATGCGCCTTTTAAGTTTGCATTTTCCTGTGTGCTATTTACAGAAATCAAGCTGTGATTTGGGATCTCAATGCTCTGTATTGCATACACATGTCTTTTATCTACTATTTTTGTTTCATCCAAATTATTTTTTACTTTTGTAATCTCAAATGAAACTGTATCATCTTTTGCAACTAACTCTGCTGTAAGAACTGCATCAATTGTATCACCTGATTTTACAGTCAGCTCATAAGTAGCTTTATTGTCTTTAAACGTTGCTTTCACATCATCTTTAGAAAGTTTGATGTCTGTTCCGTTGATACGGATTGTGTTGATCTCTGAAGTCTGTCCATAGAATGTCTTTCCTTTCAGATCACCTTTTTTCATCTCGTATCTAACAACGCTTGGGAAATTCTTTGCTACATAAACATCCATGTCATCTGTAGAAAGTTTTTCTGTTTCCACTTCTGAAACTTTCTCTAATTTCACATCTTCAACCTTCACATCAGCGTTTGCTACTGTTACAGATTTTGTTGCTGTCTGATATCCTGTTTTTGCTACAGTCAAATCATATGTTCCAGCTGCCAGTTTCAAAGAGTAGCTGCCTTCTTTGTCAGTTGTTGCTTTCTGATCTCCAACTGTTACAGTTGCTCCTTCTAACGCTTTGCCGTCAGCATCTGTTACTTTTCCAGTTACAGCATGTGTAGCTGCTACTTCTTGACCTGTGTAGTGGATGTCTTTGATTAAAACATCAGAACCGAGTTCTCCCCAAGAACCTGCTTTGATTGCAATCTTTGTTCCCAAAGAGTCAGCAATACCTGAGAAGTCTTCTTTATCAAACACAACTTCATCATTCAATGTGAATGTCATCTTGTGATCTGCTGTCCAGTCAATACGAACTGTCACTTCCTGATCTTTTTTCGGTGCTGGTTTTCTTGTGCTCTGGAAATAATCTCCATTTCCACCTTTATATTTCTGCCAAAACCATCCGCCATTGTCATATCCGATGTACATACCATTTTGGTCTGTATTGTATCCAAGATAAACTCCAACTCTGTCGCAATCATTGATATTTGTGTTTCCATTGTTTGATTTCAATGTAAAGGAAATATATCCTGCTTTACTAAAATCAAATGTGTTTGGATTTACAACCATTAGTGGGTTTGTTCCTGGATTATTTCTGTTACCAGGTGCAGATTTGATATGTAACCATCCGCTCTCCACTGCAGCTTTATCGCCGTCCACCTCGTTTTCCAAAGTCCATGCATCATTGATTCCATCTTCCAGAACTGCTGTCTCTTCTGCTTTTTCTGCCTTTTCTTCTGTAGCAACAGATTCTTCTGCTGATACAATTTGAAGATTAGACGGAAGCATTGTACCTGTCATAGATGCAACCATAGCCAGACTCAATAGTCTTAAGACCATTTTCTTCTTCATGTTTTACCTCCTGTCTTTCAATTGGTCGTTTTCACAACCAGTTATATTGAATTTCATATCTGATTATACCAAATCACTAATTTTTGGCAATACACTTTTCACATTTACGGTTTTTTGTACAAAAAAATGTATATATTGTGCAAATAGGCAGGATGCACGTATGCACATCCCGCCTATTTTCTATGCTTATAACATCCAATTCTTTTTATCGCAAAAAAGCCGAGAGATAACTCTCTCGGCTTTTAAATGCTCTCTATGAATTATTTTAATTCTACAGATGCACCTTCTGCTTCTAATTTAGCTTTGATTTCTTCAGCTTCTGCTTTAGAAACACCTTCTTTTACTACCTTAGGAGCTCCGTCAACTACTTCTTTTGCTTCTTTCAGTCCAAGTCCTGTGATCTCACGAACAACTTTGATAACTTTAACTTTAGATGCTCCAGCAGATACTAATTCTACGTCGAACTCATCTTTCTCTTCTGCTGCTCCAGCTCCGTCTCCAGCTGCTGCTGCAACTACAACACCTGCTGCTGCAGAAACACCAAATTCTTCTTCACAAGCTTTTACTAATTCATTTAATTCTAATACTGATAACTCTTTGATCGCTTCGATCATTTCAGCTGTTGTCAATTTAGCCATTTTCATATCCTCCATATTCATTGATATTCTGATTATTTTTATACTCTGCCGTACATCATACGGCTACCCCATAAAGGCATATCCTGCCGGGTATAAAATGTAATTCCAATTACTCTGCTGTTGTCTCAGCTGCTTCCTCTGCAGGAGCTTCAGCTGTCTCTGCAACTGCTTCGCCATCTTTTTCTGCGATCTGTTTGATAACGCGAGCGAAGTTTGTAATTGGTGACTGCATACTTCCAAGTAATCTGGAAAGCAATACTTCTCTGGATGGAATCTTAGCCAGTTCTGAAAGTGCTGCCACATCATAAACTGTTCCTTCCACTACACCACCTTTTAATTCAAGCTTGTCTGCTCCTTTTGCAAACTCGCAAAGAATTCTTGCTGGTGCTGTTGCATCTTCTTTAGAAATTGCAATCGCGCTTGGTCCTTCCAGACATCCTTCAAGACCTTCGAATTCAGTTCCTTCGAATGCTCTCTTCATCATAGTGTTCTTATATACTCTGTAAGTAACACCTGCTTCTCTGAGCTTTTTGCGAAGTTCTGTATCCTGAGCAACTGTCAGTCCGCGGTAATCTACGAGAACAACTGACTGAGCTCCTTTCAGTTCTTCTGAAATCGCCTCAACGATTGGCTGTTTTAATTCTACTTTTGCCATGTTCGGTACACCTCCTTATTTTATTGTGCGTGTACTGCCAAAATAAAAACCTCTGTATCCAAAGACACAGAGGTTTACAAATCCGAAATTGAATTCGCATACTTCCTCGGCAGGCGTTTTCTCCTTATGCCTTACGGCACCTGCTGTCTTCGGCAGTCAATTGCTATATTATAATAGCACTTTATATTGTCAATGTCAACAGTTTTTTAAACCAGTTTCATTGGGTTGATTTTTACACCAGGTCCCATTGTAGATGTCAGTGTTACGCTCTTTAAGTACTGACCTTTTACTGCTGCCGGTTTAGCTTTGTTGATTGCATCGATAAGCGTCTGGAAGTTGTCCGCTAACTGTTCTTCAGTAAATGAAGCTTTTCCAATCGGCACATGGATAATGTTTGTTTTGTCCAATCTGTACTCAATCTGTCTCTTATACACATCTCCGAGCCCACGAGACAAGAGGCAATCTCGT
>ENA-OXIZ01000589-OXIZ01000589.1-human-gut-metagenome-genome-assembly--contig:-NODE-589-length-9410-cov-8.416355_pt1 | contig 9410 bp, 12 predicted proteins | sample MGYA00249821_ERZ652368 | MGnify/ENA primary metagenome ERZ652368 (study PRJEB26925, sample SAMN05826654) | human gut metagenome | biome: ENVO:2100002; feature: ENVO:00000062; material: ENVO:00002003...
CGTCGGCAGCGTCAGATGTGTATAAGAGACAGGTATATATCAGTAATCGCAGATGCTGAAACATAGCCTTCTATAACTTTAGTAGCCGAAAGGTCAATTACTCTGGCTGACATTTCGCAAAATGGTTGTCTGTTTAATAATAAATCTAATATTATATTAGTATCAAACATTACTTTCATATTTATTCAGACGCTCCTCTTTAATTTGCTCGATAGTAATATCAGAAATCGGAATACTACCAATTAAAGATTGTGTAATATCAGACAGACCGGTAACAGTCATGCTTTCCAGAATCATCTCTTTCTGGTTATCATCGACTGGCAACACAATAATCTCTAATTTTCTATTCATTAATGTATCTGGAAGTTGTACAATTTTCATTAGGCTACTTGCATCAACAATTTTTCTCACAAATTCCATATGGGACCTCCTTTTTTCTGTAAAAGATTCCGTTCATGACTATAGTATAATAGATCACTTTTTATTATGCAATCCTTGGTGTTTTTATTTTATGCACCACCTAGTACTACAGCGAACTCCTTAAGTGGCATGTTTCCCCCTTTTTTGGTATAATAAAGAAAAAGAGGCGATCCTATGATGAATCCTACGTTGTTCGATCCTATTGCATTAGAGGCCTGGTATTCCGATGAAAATAATGATTTTTTACTCCAAACAGAACTGGAAAACTATCTTCAGAATTATTTTTCCTGCTTTTCCCAGCAGCCACAACGAAGGTGGTTCCAAACCTTTATACAAGGACTTTTGAGCCCGTTGGAACGTAAATCCATTGAGCCAATCGCCCTTCACTTTTCCGGTGAAAAGTATGTCAGGCCCCTGCAGCAGTTCTTTACCCGTTCGCCTTTTGATGAGCAGCCCCTTCTGGATACCTACCAGGAACTTCTGTCCGGGCAGATTGGGGCAGGCTGCGGCATGTTGTCTGTGGATGACACAAGCTTTGTAAAAAAAGGGAAGCATTCTGCCGGTGTAAAGCGGCAGTACTGTGGCTGCCTGGGGAAAACGGAAAACTGCCAGTCCGGAGTGTTCCTTGCCTATGCCGGTGACAAAGGATTTGGGCTTGTGGATTATGAACGCTACCTTCCCAAGGAATGGTTCAGCGAGGATTATTCTAAGCTGCGTGAGCAATGCCATATCCCGGAAGGAAAAACATTTGCTACCAAAAACGAGATAGCCCAGCGCATGCGCAACCAAGTGATTAGGAGTGGCCGGTTCCAGGTCCAGTGGGTAGGGTGTGATGCGGCCTATGGAAATGACCACGTTTTTCTGGATGGTTTGGAGTTGCCGGAAGGGGTATGGTATTTTGCTGCAACCAATGCAAAGGAACAGGTATTCCTGGAGTATCCACAGCAGCTTTTCCCCGAAACGAAAAGGGGACGTCCCCGAAAGCACGCGGTGCTTTCGCATGGCCCAACATCCGTGCGTGATATTGCAGAAGATCCATCCCTGCCATGGGAAACGGTGGTGCTGGCAGAAGGGGCAAAAGGCCCAATCATTGCAGAGCGAAAATTTCTTCGCTGTTTTTCCTGCCGTGCAGACGGAAGCCGGAATTATGTGAGGCCAGGGGATGAAATATGGCTTTATCTGAGGAAATATGCAGATGATGAAACAAAATATTTTGTCTGCAATGCCCCCGCAGACCTCCCGGTAGAAGAACTGGACTGGGCGGCAACGTTAAGGCGGCCAATCGAGCAGTGTTTTGAGGAATGCAAAAGCAATCTTGGGATGGCAGATTATGAATGCCGCAGCTACCAAGTCTGGGTGCGCCATAAGCTGTTTGTAATGATAACCCATTTGTTTACCACTCAGATACGGGAAATGTTTAAAAAAAAGCAATCCCATTGACAATGCCGATGGGTATCTGGGCAGGATTACCCAGGAGCAGGGGCTTATCCCTCCCAGGGACAAGATTTCCGGGCCTGTTTATTCCTATGAGTATGGCCTCTCTTCCCTGATCTTTTCCCTTTGTACTAATATCCATAAAGGCCTGCGGCGCACGTTCGTTGTTAATGGCGATCTGGTCATGTGCGCTTCTGTCCTGACATTTATTTATGGCTTTTGCTCGCAGGATCTGTTTCTCCACTCATGGCTCTCACTGCGTTTCCCTGGCCTTGTAATCCCTGAGGTACTTTCTGCGCAGCAGGAAAGCGGGGTGCAGCGCGGCTTCCTTATGATTTCCGATACCATGGGGAAGCTCTTTGGTGATGACCTTCCCCTGGTAAAAGCTTCTTTTTCCCAGGGTACACTTTTCGGCGCCAACCGCCGCTTATACTGCTGCGAGTTGCCCAATTCCGTATCGGGGCTGGTTCTTAAATACTCTTTAAACTGGAGGCACGACTTATGGCAAAAATAAACCACACCATCCTTGAATACCAGGAACCCCTTTCTTGCGCAGGACTGCCCCTGGGTACACAGCCTCCCAGGGCCGTCCTCCGGCGTTTTGTACGCTTTTTCCGTTCCGTGGACGACAGCCGCCTGGACGGCATGGTTGAATATCCTCTGGTGGAAATCCTCCTGCTTGTTTTCCTGGCTGTCCTGGCCAATGCCTCTACATGGGCTGACATTGCGCATTTCGCGGAAAGCAAAAAAAGGTGGCTGAAAAAGTTTGTTCCTTTAAAGAATGGCGTGCCTTCGCATGATACATTCCGAAGGGTCTTTTCCCTGATTGATCCCCTCTCCCTCCAGCAGGCCACTGTGTCCTTCCTGATGGAAAACATGGCAGCACTGCGCCGCTGCCTTTCCCTTCCCACAGACGGCTACCGGCTTATCTGTGTGGATGGGAAGGAGGAAAAAGGGACTGGCAGGAAATACGGGACAGCAGAAGTGGTCCGCAACCTCCAGACCCTCCATGTCTATGATGCAACCCACTCTGTCTGCCTGTTCTCCCAGCCCATTGATTCCAAGACCAATGAAATCCCCGATGCCCGGGAAATCGCTTCCACCTTTTCCAGCATCCATGTGCCCGGCGGCGCCGTTTACCTTCCTTCCAGTATAAGCAGCTCAAGGGCAGGTTCAAGATCCTTTTTCTTCCACCGGCAGTTCATATATATCTGATAATGTGATTAGACGAAGTCCCTCTGTCTCCGCCATTTTCCTTAAGGAAGCAGTAAAACCTGATTTGGAGAAGAAATAATAATAACGCCGGCCGAAGTGTCCCATAGCCTGTGCATAATCCTCCATCAAATGCCACTCTTCCTCTCCGACAAGGCCGTCACGGAATTTACAGGTTCCAATGATTCCGCTGTCATCATCAGCCGCTGTTACTACAATATCTATTTGCGCCTGTTTATGTGTTTTGGGATGTCCTCCCCACCATTGCCCTATATTGCCTATAGGAAAAGGAAGGTTATCCTCATAGTACAGAAGATAATCCCTGCACATTTTTTCAAATATCAATCCCATATAATCGGAAAGGCGTTTTTCTATCAGTAAGGGATATGATTTATCTATTCTTCCGGATAAGATGGCCGACATATTTTTAGGAAGAAAGGTAAACCAGAAACGGAAAAACGGATCCTCAATCAGGTAAACCGGCCGTTTGCTGTTTGGCTCCGTCACAGGTGTCTCCCTTCTTATAATTCCAAGTGTTATCAGATTGGCAATATACCTGGAACACAGGCCGGTATCCGTACCCACCGTTGATGCTATTTCAGAAAGTTTTGTTTTCCCGGAGGCAATTGCGGTAATTACCGCATTATAGACAGCCGGCTCACGAAGCTCCTGCTTCAGAAGATTGGAGGGTTCTTCAAACAATGCCGCATTTCTGTCAAAAAGGTTTTCAAGGAGGTTTTCCTTTACTGTCTTTTCCGGATCAAATTGCTCCAGATACATGGGAATGCCCCCTGTAACCCCGTACATAATTGCTTTATCCTCATAGGAATACGCAGGGAACCATTTTCCGGTATCCAGATAATCAAAGGGCAAAACTTTAAATTGTGCCGTTCTGCGGCCATAAAGAGGACTCTGATACCCCAATACCTGATTTTCCATAAAGCTCATGGATGAGCCGCAGAGAATAACAAACAACCTTGTATTCTTAAATTGATGGTCCAGATAATTCTGCAATAAAGAGGAGATCCCTTTCTCAGCCTGAGCAAGATACGGATATTCATCAATTACAAGGATCAGACGTTCCGATTCTGCCATTTCCGAAAGTCTGGTAAAGGCATCGGTAAAACTGCGGTAACTCATCCTCGCCGCACTTTCCCCTGTGCTTACTTCACAAATTGCATTGGACAATACTTCCAGATTCTGCTGCGCGCTGTTTTCCTGTGCTGCGAAAAAAACAGTCCGTTTATCCTTGCAGAATTCATTGATAAGAGTTGTTTTTCCAACACGCCTGCGGCCATAAATGATAGCCACCTCCAGTTTTTCACTTTTATACATATTGTTCAGTTTTTTTAATTCTTTTTCTCTCCCTACAAACATGCCGGCCTCCTAAATAGTGACTTACGATATACTATATCGTAAGTCACTAAATCATATTTGTCAATATAAATGGAAAATCCATAGGGAAAACGGCGGAAAGGTACGGAAGAAAAAGCCGCTTACCAGATATCCCTGTTCTCCCTCACAAACGCCTGAAACGAGCGTGCTTTCCTTCCGGTAACCTTCTCAAAATCATCCGTAACCGTTTTAGCCATCCCCATCCGGGTCAGCCGGTAGAGCATGTTCATGACTTTGCTGTATTCCTCGTCCAGCCCTCGGATGTGAGTCCAGTAATACAGGGCTTTTCCCGGAGAAACCTCCGAATAGGTGATTTCCCTTCCCAGCTCCTCAGAAAGGATGCGGGCCGCTTCATCGTAATCGATAGCCTCCGGTCCGGTGATCGCATAGGCTTTTCTTTCATGCCCCTCCGGCCCGGATAGGATCATGCCGGATATATCGCCGATATCCCTGGCATCAATAAATCCGGTCAGGGACTTTGCCGCCGGAACGACGATACGGTTGAAATATTTGATTTCAAAGGCATGTACACCGCTGAGATTCTGCATAAAAAAGCCCGGCCGCATAAAGCAGTAAGGCAATCCTGTGCGCATCATGTATTTTTCTATTTTATGGTGGGGAGGCATGGGATTTTTCTCCGCCCCCAGCAAAGATAAAAATACGACAAGACGGATATCCCCCTTCTCTTTCACCGCATCAAGAAACGGGTACAGCGCTTCTGGATCGCCCATCTGAGGGGGCCTCATGAGGAAAATACGGTCCGTTCCTTTCAAAGCGCCGGCAAAGGTTTCCGGGCGCTTAAAATCAAATTCACAGTATTGTACCGCTGTACCGAACAGCTTCGTGACTTTTTCTTTGTTTGTACCGGCGGCTTTCACCGCTTCCCCTGCTTCAAGCAGATATTCCGTCACGTATTTTCCCACATTTCCGGTTGCTCCTGTGACCAGTATGTTACCCATTTTTTCTGTCCTCCTCCTTTTGGATGACGGCATTTGCCTGTGCGAGCAGACGAATCATTTCTCCAAACGCTTCCCTTCCCATATGCTCCTGCAGAAGTGTCATGGTATACAAATACTCGCTGCAGGTGGTATGAACCAACTCCACAGCTTTTGGCTCCGGCACAAGAAGGAAGCTGCGCCTGTCATGAGCCCGCGGTTCCTTACCCAGATAACCCTTTGCCGTCAGGGACTTGACCATAGCTGTGATTACCGGCTTGCTCACCTGGAAAAATTGCGCGGCTTCCACCGACGACAGGGGTTCCTCCGATGTGACCAGCAGTATCAGCAGGCCCATCTCACTGGAGCGGATCGGCAGTTCTTTTTTTACCCGCTGATTCAGGCGGCAGAACAGGGAAACGGTCTCTGCGGCTTCGATTCTGATATCCTGCATGGTAGTACCTCCTTATATAACAGTTAGCCTGACTAACTACTATTGTAGTTAATCAGGCTAACTATGTCAATCTTTTATATTAAGATCCTTTGTAACGGTTCAGACAAGTCTGGACCGTTATTGCATCCGGCCTATGAAATCGCTTCACGATGAGCCGGATTCTTACTGCCGCCACGTTTTCTTACGGCAAACCATCCCTTCTTACAAATAGCTCTCCAGCTTCGTGCACAGCTGTTCCTCTATTTCCGTCAGTTCTTTGCAGAGCTTCTTGGCGGAAGGTTCGGCCTGTCCGTATTCATTCAAATATTTGTTGAGGGATTTAATTCCCATATTGCAGCCGTCCGTAATAAGATCCGCCACCGTCGCATCGCTGTTATCCATTCCCAGTTTCATGTTCGTTTTTAACCAGGACATGCCTTTAGCCATTGGAGACGGGTCTTTTTCCTCTTTATCATAGCGGTTGAGCATAGCGTGGATTTCATTTCCCAATTTTTCATGATGGTTTTTGCTTTCCTGCAGCAGCCGTTTCATCTCGGAATCACTGACCTTTTCCAGAACCTCATCGATGGAGGAGACTGCCATTTTAGTGCCGGAGTCACATTCCTGCAGAAGCTTTACGGTATCTGAATTATCCATAGCTGTTTTACCTCTCTTTTTTTCTTTATTATTTCGAATTTCCGGATTGTTATGCATGGCAAATCAAATATTCGACAAAAACCGGTTGAAAACGAAAGAAGAAGCCCCGGAACTGGTACAGCATTTCTGCCGGAACCCTGATTTACGTTTCCATATAGCGGAAAATAGAAGTGGTTTTATCGCCAATATCGGGGGAGAGGAATATGATATTAATATAAAATTCAAATTTCTCAGTTGCCGAATGGCCTTCCGCCGGCTGTCTGCGAAGTTTGAGTATAGAAGAATTAAAGAAACACCGCAAGAAGTAAACTGGATGATCTGCTGCAGGCAGCAGACGTCAATCATGAAAACCAGGACCGAATAAGAGGAGAAAAGGATGAAGAAACTTATTTTTAAAGGTGCGGCAACCGCACTTATTACCCCCATGACGGAAAAGGGTAAGATTAACTTTCCGGTTTTAGAGCAGCTTCTGGAGCTGCAGATAGAGGGGAAGGCCGATGCGGTGGTTATCGCAGGAACCACAGGGGAAGCCTCCACGCTTTCCGACGAGGAGCATGTGATGCTGGTGGAAAAAGCGGTAAAACAGGTCGGAGGGCGGATCCCCGTAATCGCCGGGGCGGGAAGCAACGATACCGCCCACGCCGTATGGATGTCAAAAGCGTGTGAAAAAGCCGGCGCCGATGCCCTCCTTCATGTAACCCCTTATTATAACAAGGCATCCCAGCAGGGGCTGTACTTACACTTTACGGCCTGTGCACAGGCCACATCACTGCCGATCATCCTCTATAATGTCCCTTCAAGAACCGGCGTAAATATTTGTCCCTCCACTTATAAAAGACTAAGCGGGAACAGCAATATCGCGGCCTGCAAGGAGGCTAGCGGTAATTTATCCCAGATGGCGGAAACCGCCGCTCTCTGTGGGGACGATTTGGTCATTTATTCGGGAAATGACGATCAGATTGGCGCTGCCATGGCTCTTGGCGCGAAAGGAGTGATATCCGTCCTTTCCAACCTCCTGCCGGAGGAAACACATACCATCTGTTCTTCCTTCTTGGAAGGCGACCTAGAAAAAAGTGACAGCCTCCAGCAGAAATACCGGGAACTGACAGAAGCCCTTTTTATGGATGTGAACCCGATACCGGTGAAGCAGGCTATGCGGGCCATGGGGTACGATGTGGGCCAATGCAGGCTTCCCTTATGTGATATGGATTCCGCAAAAACGGAAAAACTTTATGGAGTGCTGAAAAAATACGGACTTCTCGGGCACGCATAAACGGTTATGATATCCGCCGGTTTTCATAAATATGGTTAACAGAAAGTAATTTCATAGATACAGGATAATCCATCCCTTAAGAAGGATCGCTTTACCCGGACTTCCACATCACACTCCGCCACACGGGAAAACAGGAGCCGGGCATAGCCCGCGGAACAGTCGCAGAGGGACAGGGGGACTTCTCCCTTCATTGCCTCCGCGATAGGGCATACACAGTAACTCTTGTTTTCATCTGCCAGTAAGGTTTTCCCGTCATCACTTTTTTGGATAATCCAGCCATACTCTGACTGGAGGAAATCGGTAAATCCTTCCAAATCCCCTGCATACTGTTCCGTAAGCTGATCCATGTTATTGATTCTGTAATGGATAAAAGCACAGCTTTCCAGGCAGGCACGCCTTGTTTCCGGCGGGCAGTTTTCCTCCAGTCCTTTCAACAGGCCCGCCGCCCATTTTGCACAAAATTCCGTATTCATTTATTCCTGTCCTCCTTCCGGTATGTTTCTATTATTATAAGAGCCGGTGCATGAAAAGGAATGGATGATTTGTAATACCGCATGCGCATTTTGGAAAAACTGCTCTCTTACCTGAGAGCTGCGGGCCTGCGAGAGATTAGAAAAAACTGGTAAATACAGCCATCAGGTGAGAGGCACAGCAAGCTCTACTTCCAGCGCACATTCCGTCCGGCCCGTCATGCCTTCTACGGAAATCCTGACACTGCCCGTTTCCCCGGCAGTCCGGATCCAGAAGGAGGAGATGCCCCCGGTGAGAGGGAAGCGTGCCGGCCCTATCAGACTGACGGGGCCTTCCAGCTTCACTTCCACACATTCCTGTATAAAAGGCATCAGGTTACCCCTATTATCAATGGCTTCCACTGTGATTCTGGTGGCGTCATAGGTCTCGCCTCCCGTATAAAGTACCGTATCATCCGGCTTTGCCGTAATTCCGGCCGCATATTTGCCTTCTCCGATTTCACGGCAGCATACGGCCCGGCCGTCCCAAAAGCCCTCCAGTACCAGATTGTTTGCGATATCTCCCCAGCCGCCCGCGGATTTAATCACAGTGGTTACCAGCCCTTTTACATCAAGCCCGTACTTGTGTGCCAGCTTTGCCAGATATTCCAAATCCTCCTGCCGCAGCCCCGTCAGCGTTCCTTCCCGCATCCTCTTTTCCAGATACTCCTGAAACTGCTGTCTGTCCTCCCCGGAAAAACCGGATATCACATCCGCTTCCATCAGATGGACCACCATCACCGGCGGATGCGGCAAATAGGGAAAGTCCTCTTTTTGGGGGTAAAAATCCGCCACCTGCTTTCCATTCTTATAGACTCTGACAAAGTCACAATTGGTCATGATATAAAAAGGAACCATTCCGCCGCCATCTTTTTCACCGCGGCATGCCGCAGTAACAGGCTCCATCACGATCTGCATCGCCGGATTCTTCTGGGAAGCATAGGCATAGGCCGCATATTTGGGATTACGGAACATATCAAATACGCCGTGATAACAGATTTTATCGCCGGATCCGAAGCTGGAGTGGGTATGGTAATCAAAGGCACACCAGCTGATACCTCCCGCCAAATCTTCCCTGCCAAGGCTTTCGTTGATCACCCGCAGATGTCTTAACGCATGCTCTGTCAGGCGCTGCTCCTGAT
>ENA-OXIZ01000612-OXIZ01000612.1-human-gut-metagenome-genome-assembly--contig:-NODE-612-length-9048-cov-4.768153_pt1 | contig 9048 bp, 8 predicted proteins | sample MGYA00249821_ERZ652368 | MGnify/ENA primary metagenome ERZ652368 (study PRJEB26925, sample SAMN05826654) | human gut metagenome | biome: ENVO:2100002; feature: ENVO:00000062; material: ENVO:00002003...
CGAGATTGCCTCTTGTCTCGTGGGCTCGGAGATGTGTATAAGAGACAGGCATTGTTTGGGGCAAATTTTGTTCTTGTGTGTGATCTGATCGGGCGAGTCATAATTGCGCCGTATGAATTGCCGATCGAATTGATTGTGGGAATTTTCGGAAGCCTGCTTTTTATTATGCTGTTGCTTTACCGGCTGAAACATGGCCGCAAGGCGATCCGTTTTACCCGTAGAGGGGAAAATAAGACATGCATTATGGAAGGGGGAACGAGTCTGTGAATCGAGCGGTAAATCGAAGAAATCAGAAAAAACTTATCGTGATGATGGTTCTTGTGATTTTAGCATGTGCGCTTTACATGTTGGTGAATGTAAAGTTTGGCAATGAGAAATTGTTCTGGTATGCGATGAAAATTCGTACACCAAAATTAATCGTGATGCTGATCACGGCGTTTGCCATCGGCGGGGCATCTATTGTGTTCCAGTCTGTTATCAACAATACTATTGTGACACCATGTCTGCTTGGAATGAATTCTCTGTACATGGTCATACACACTGCGGTTGTGTTTGTTGCCGGCTCAGGAAGTGTTTTAGCTGTCAATCCAAATGCTGCATTTGCGGTGGATCTTGTATTGATGGGCGGAACCGCGACCGTTATTTACAGTTATCTGTTTAAAAAGACAAATCATAATGTGCTTTATGTACTGCTTATAGGAACTGTGTTGACTTCCTTCTTCGGAAGTATCCAGTCCACTTTGACGAGGGTGATGGATCCGAATGAATATGACAGCCTGCTGGCGACCTTAGTCGCAAGTTTTAGTAACGTCAATTCAGAGATTATTGTATTTTCTGTGATTGTTATGGGACTCGTGGTCTTTTGCTTGAGAAAAGAACTGGCGTTGTTAGATGTGATCACACTCGGAAAAGAGCAGGCAATTAATCTGGGAGTGGATTATGACAGATGTATCAGACGACTGTTATTAGGTGTGACGCTGTTTATTGCAGTGGCGACTGCGATGGTTGGACCCATTTCCTTTTTGGGACTGATCATTGCAAATCTCTCCAGACAGCTTTTGCAGACATATCGTCACAGTCATCTTATTTTGGGATCTGCATTTTTCGGAATGGTGATTCTGGTGGCAGGACAGCTTTTGGTAGAGCAGATTTATTCCTATACCGTTCCGGTAAGTGTGTTTATTACCGTGTTTGGAGGAATCTATTTTCTGTATCTGCTGCTGAGAGAAAGGAAGGAAAGTTAGACAATGATTGTAGAAGAATTGATAAAAACATATGATGGAAAACCGGTGGTAGATTCGGTCAGCTTTTCGCTCCCGAAAGGGAAAGTGACGTCCTTGATCGGACCAAACGGAGCAGGAAAATCAACGGTTATGGGAATGATTTCCAGACTGATTGCAAGAGATGGAGGACTTGTCGAGTTTGAAGGGCAGGATATCGGAAAATGGAAGAGCAAAGAGCTCTCGAAGCGCCTTGCGATTTTAACGCAGAGCAACCACATTCAGATGAAGCTGACGGTGGAAGAGTTGGTGGCGTTTGGAAGATTCCCTTACTCAGGAGGCCGTCTTACAGAGGAAGATAAAAAGATGATTGACAGGGCAATCTCATACATGGAACTGGAAGAATTTCGAGAGCGTTTTATCGATGAGCTGTCAGGAGGTCAAAGACAGAGAGCGTATATCGCAATGGTAATTGCACAGGATACGGAGTACATTCTGTTCGATGAGCCGACGAACAACCTTGATATCTACCATGCGACAAATCTGATGAAAACGGTTCGAAAGCTTTGTGATGAGCTTGGGAAAACGATTGTTTTAGTATTGCATGAGATTAATTATGCGGCATTTTATTCCGATTATATCTGTGCGTTTGTGGACGGCAAGATCGCAAAATTCGGAACCGTGGAGGAGGTGATGACGAAAGAGGCACTGACAGAAATTTATAAAGTAGATTTTGAGATTATGAAGATTGCCGGGAAACCGTTATCAATCTATTATTAATCAGGTCTGCTGAAACGACGTAGAAACAGAATTTTAGAACAAAAGATTATTGGGAGAGATAAGGAGAAAACAAGATGAAAAAATTGACAACTTTAGTGCTTGCGCTTGCGATGGTATTTGGTCTTGCGGCTTGCGGAAATAAGAATTCAGGAACAACTTCAAAAGAAGATACAAATAAAACAGAAAAACCAAAAACAGTTACAATTAAAAGCTTTAATGCGAACAATGAAGAAACAGATTTGGAAGTGCCTTATGATGCACAAAGAATCGCTGTGATGGATATGGCGGCACTTGATATTTTAGACAGTCTTGGATTGGGAGATCGTGTAGTGGGTTCTTCCAGCACATCATTGGACTATCTTCAGGAGTACGTTACGAATGATGAAATTGCGGATTTAGGAACAATCAAAGAGGCAGATATGGAAGCAGTGATGTCGTGTGAGCCGGATGTGATTTTTATCGGAGGACGTCTTGCACAGTCTTATGATGCACTGAGTGAAATTGCACCGGTTGTCTATCTGTCCACAGACACAGAAATCGGACTTGTAAAAAGTGTGGAGAAAAATGCAAAGAAGATTGCATCTATGTTTGGTTTGGAAGATGATGTGAAAGATCTGATGAACGGTTATGATGCGAGAATTGAAAAGCTGAAAGCGTTTGCTGAAGGGAAAACTGCGATTATCGGAATGTGTACAAGTGGAGGATTCAATGTTCTCGGAAACGATGGACGTTGCGCTCTGATCGGTAATGAGGTTGGATTTGAGAATATCGGAGTGGATGCAAATGTCGATACTTCTACACATGGAAATGAGGCGTCATTTGAATTTGTGGTAGAGAAGAATCCGGATTACATCTTTGTATTGGACCGTGATGCAGCAATCGGTACAGATGGCGCACAGCTTGCAAAGGATATTATGGAAAACGAGCTGATTATGGGAACAGATGCTTATAAGGACGGAAAAATCGTCTACTTAGAACATCCTGCAGTTTGGTATACGGCAGAAGGCGGTGTAAATGCACTCGGATTTATGCTTGAAGATTTAGAAAACGCACTGTTAAAATAATAGACTTTATTTGAACCAGTAAAAATGTATAATTTTCCTCTGTTTACAGATACTATTTCCAAAGTTGGAAAGTACAGTAAATGGAGGAATTTTTATTATGAAAGCAACAGGAATTGTAAGAAGAATTGATGATCTGGGGAGAGTGGTCATTCCAAAAGAAATCAGGAGAACGCTTCGAATTCGTGAGGGAGACCCATTGGAAATATTCACGGCCCGTGAGGGAGAGATTATCCTGAAAAAATATTCACCGATCAGTGAGCTTTCCTCATTTGCAAAAGAATATGCGGAAAGTCTTGCGTTAACGTGCGCAGCAACGGTCTGTGTGACGGATCATGATCAGATTATTGCGGCATCGGGTGCGGGAAAAAAAGAATTACAGGATAAATATGTGAGTAAACAGTTGGAACGTATTTTTAAGGAACGGGAAGCAGTGCATGCATCGGCAGGTGAAAAGAAATATGTGGCGGTGATTGATGAACGGATACAGGAATATGAAGAGGAGATCATTCATCCGATCCTGTGCGGGGGAGATGTCATCGGAGCTGTAATTCTGTTGGAAAAGAAGAAAAAATTTGGAGAGACAGAAGAAAAACTCGCCGCATGCGCAGCTAATTTTCTTGGAAGACAAATGGAACAATAGAAGCATAAAACCCTTCGGACAATCATAGATTGTGATATGCGAGGAGGGAATAGTATGGAAAAACAGGTTCAAAAAGAATCGAAGCTCATATGGATCTTGAAATCACTGCTTGCGGCGTATCTTGTAACGGGTATATTGCTTGTGCTGCTGACATTTTTATTGTATCAGTTTGAGCTGGACGAACAGAAAGTGACTGCCGGGATTGTGGTGATTTATGTGGTGTCTACTTTTGTGGGAGGTTTTATATTAGGAAAGCTTACAAAAGTAAAACGATTTGCATGGGGCTTGACGCTTGGGGTTGCTTATTTTGTATTGCTGCTTTTGATATCGCTTGGGATATACAGGGGGATTGACGGGAACTGGAGCAATATTCTTACGACATTTCTGATGTGTGCCGGAGGGGGGATGTTTGGAGGAATGATTTCTTAAGTAATTCTTAACCGAACTGAGAAAAAAGGCTTTCAAAACATACAGTCCTGTGGTATAATAACAGAAGTAATGCAAAGCGAAGGAGGAAATGACAATGAAACATATCAAAACATTGAATACACAGACATTAAACAATACAGTGAAAAAAGGTGGATGTGGAGAATGTCAGACATCATGCCAGTCAGCATGTAAGACATCTTGTACAGTAGGAAATCAGACTTGCGAACAAAAAAGATAATGATTGCGTAAGCTGAACAAAAAGACAAGTGCTGTCTTTTGACAGTCGACGCAGGCAGAGAATGTGCGATGGCACATTCTTTTTGCATGACAGAAAAAATAGAGAAAATAGAAAGGGGTACATGTTGTGATTCATCAGTACCGGAACAATGGTTATAATATTGTGCTCGATGTGAACAGCGGTTCCGTGCATGTGGTAGATGATTTGTGTTATGATTTGATCGCCTGTTTAGAGGCGATGAACCCGGATCATACAGAAGCGACACTGCAAAGCGAAGAGACATCGGCGTATGTGAAAGAACAATTAGGAGAAAAATATAAAGAGGACGAATTACAAGAGGCGTTAGAAGATATTGCGGAACTTACAAAGGCTGGCCAGCTCTTTACAAAAGATATATACGAGGCATATATCGGAGAGGTAAAAAGCAGAAAGACGGTTGTGAAGGCATTGTGCATCCACATTGCGCATGACTGTAACCTCGCATGCCAATACTGTTTTGCAGAAGAGGGCGAATATCATGGAAGACGAGCTCTGATGTCATATGAGGTCGGGAAAAAGGCTTTGGATTTCCTGATTGCAAATTCGGGTAACCGAAAGAATCTGGAAGTAGATTTCTTTGGCGGGGAACCGCTTATGAACTGGCAGGTAGTAAAAGATCTTGTGGCGTACGGAAGAGAGCAGGAAAAACTCCATGATAAGCATTTTCGTTTTACACTGACAACGAACGGTGTGCTTCTGAATGACGAGGTACAGGAATTTGTCAACAAAGAGATGGACAATGTGGTATTAAGTCTGGATGGACGAAAAGAAGTCAATGACAAGATGCGTCCGTTCCGCAACGGAAAAGGAAGTTATGACCTGATCGTGCCGAAATTCCAAAAACTGGCAGAAAGCCGTAATCAGGAAAAATACTATATCAGAGGAACTTTTACAAGAGATAATTTGGATTTCTCAAAAGATGTTCTGCATTTTGCGGATTTGGGATTTGAGCAGATTTCCATTGAGCCTGTAGTAGGAGAGGATTCAGATTTTTATTCGATCAAGAAAGAAGATCTTCCACAGATTTTTGAAGAATATGATACATTGGCAAAAGCGATCATTGAGAGAGAAGAGGCGGGAAAAGGATTTAACTTCTTCCATTTTATGATTGATTTGGACGGAGGTCCTTGCGTTGCGAAGAGACTTTCCGGATGTGGTTCAGGAACAGAGTATCTTGCAGTCACACCTTGGGGGGACTTATATCCTTGTCATCAGTTTGTCGGTGAGGAAGATTTCCTGATGGGAAATGTCGACGAAGGGATTGTGAGACCGGAAATTGCAGATGAATTCAGAGGCTGCAGTGTCTATTCCAAAGAAAAATGTAAGAACTGTTTTGCGAAATTCTATTGTAGTGGGGGATGTATGGCAAATTCTTACAAGTTTCATGGCTCGATTCATGATGCATATGATATTGGCTGTGAGATGCAAAGGAAACGTGTGGAATGTGCGATTATGATCAAGGCTGCATTGGCAGACGGAGAAAGGATGTAAGAGATGAAAAAGAGTAGAGGTGTCATTAACCTGATTCTCACAGTGGCGGTAATCTGTTTATTAGGGTTTACCTCAGTTGTGGGATTTGGTGCAACAGGTGCGGGAGCGGCAAAAAATATTAAGCTTGGACTTGACCTTGCCGGAGGTGTCAGCATTACATATCAGGTAAAAGATGAGAATCCGACAGAGGAAGAGATGAAAGATACGATCTACAAGCTGCAAAAGCGTGTAGAGCAATACAGTACAGAAGCGACTGTTTATCAGGAAGGTTCGGATCGTATCAATATTGAGATTCCAGGTGTTTCAGATGCGAATGCAATTCTGGAAGAACTCGGAAAACCGGGATCGCTTGAATTTCAGGATGCGGAAGGGAATGTTGTTTTAGAAGGAACAGATATCAAAACAGCATCTGCGAAAACGAGTCAAGATAACATGGGAAACAAACAGTATATCGTTGAGCTGAATCTTACAGATGAAGGAAAGACTAAATTTGCTGAGGCTACAGAGGCGAATATCGGAAAACAGATTGCTATTGTCTATGATGATGAGATCATCAGTAATCCAAAAGTAAACGAAGCGATTACAGGTGGACAGGCTTATATTGACGGAATGGAGTCTTATGAAGAAGCAGACAATCTTGCATCTACAATCCGTATAGGTGGTCTGAAACTGGAGCTGGAGGAATTGAGCTCAAAAGTAGTCGGAGCACAGCTTGGAGAAGAGGCGATCAGCACAAGTTTGATGGCAGGTGCAATCGGACTTGCAATCGTATTTATTTTTATGTGTATCGTATATCTGCTTCCGGGACTTGCATCGAGCATTGCGTTGGTTATCTACACAGGAATTGTAATTGTATTGCTGAATGCGTTTAACATTACATTGACCCTTCCTGGTATTGCAGGTATCGTGCTATCGATTGGTATGGCGGTAGATGCGAACGTTATTATTTTTGCCAGAGTAAAAGAAGAGATGGCAGCAGGGAAAAGTGTAAAATCGTCTCTGAAGTCTGGATTCCAGAAGGCGATGTCAGCGATCGTGGACGGCAATATGACAACTTTGATTGCGGCAATTGTACTTTGGGTTAAGGGAACAGGAAGCGTAAAAGGATTTGCTCAGACATTGGCGCTTGGTATTGTAGTGTCTATGTTTACGGCACTGGTTGTGACAAGAATCATTATCTACTCATTCTATGCAGTCGGACTTAGAAGTCCAAAATTATATGGTAGTCAGAAACCAAGAAAAGAAAGAGATTTCTTAAAGAGAAGAGTGTTAAGTTTTTCTATTTCACTTGTGATCATTGTAGCGGGATTTGCTATGATGGGAGTGAACTCGGCAAACGGAAAAGGTGCGTTTAAGTACAGCCTTGAGTTCATGGGAGGAACTTCGTCTACGGTAACATTTGACAAAGACTACTCGATTGAAGAGATCGATTCTAAGATTGTGCCGGTTGTAGAGGAAGTAACAGGAGATAAGAACGTTCAGTTCCAGAAGGTAAAAGATTCGAATACGGTTGTTATTAAGACGATCAGCTTGGATTTAGAAGCACGTGAGGCATTTAACAAAGCGATGGCGGATAACTTCGGTGTAGATGCATCTACGATTACTGCGGAGAATATCAGTTCCACAGTCAGCTCCGAGATGCGAACAGATGCAGTCGTTGCGCTTGTGATTGCTACGGTATGTATGCTGCTTTACATTTGGTTCCGCTTCAAAGATATTCGTTTCGGAACAAGTGCGGTTATCGCATTGTTAAATGACGTTTTGTTTGTAATCGCATTTTATGCAATTTCGAGAACATCTGTCGGAAATACATTTATCGCATGTATCCTGACAATTGTAGGTTACTCGATCAATGCGACGATTGTTATCTTCGACCGTATCCGAGAAGAGTTAAAGACGAAAAAGAAAAACGAAGAATTATCAGGATTGGTCAACAGATGTATTACAGATACTTTGACGAGAAGTATTTACACAAATGCGACAACCTTTATCATGCTTGCGGTACTGTATGTGCTTGGGGTAAGTTCGATTAAAGAATTTGCAATGCCGCTTATGGTTGGCGTATTAGGAGGTACATTCTCTTCTATCTGTATCACAGGACCGTTGTGGTATGTTATGAAAACAAAATTTGCAAAGAAAAAATAAACGGGGACGGGGGTAATCATGATATTACTCCCGTTTTTGCGTTGAGGAGTACGTATGGAAAAATGGTTTGTAATGAGAAAAGGGGCTCCGTTTCAGGAGATTGCGGAGAAATTTCAAATTCATCCGATTCTTGCCCGCCTGATACGGAATCGTGATGTGATAGGGGATGAAGCGATTCAATTGTATCTGAACGGCACGATCGCAGATTTGTATGATGGCATGCTCATGAAAGATATGGATAAAGCGGTAGATATTTTGCAGGAGAAAATACGCGAGGACAAAAAGATTCGAATTATCGGAGATTATGATATTGATGGAATCAATTCGACTTACATTTTATTGGAAGGAATCAAGTATCTTGGAGGAGAGGCTGATATCGATATACCGGACCGCATGAAGGACGGATATGGCTTGAACCGAAATCTGATTGATCGTGCATTTGACGATGATATTGATACAATCATCACCTGTGACAATGGAATTGCGGCAAGAGAAGAGATTGCGTATGGAAAGAGTCTTGGGATGACGATCATAGTGACAGATCATCATGAGATTCCTTATGAGGAGGTGGAAAGTGAAAAACGATATATTCTGCCGCCCGCTGATGCAGTGATTGATCCAAAACAGCAGACATGTGTATATCCATTCAAAGAATTGTGTGGGGCAGGAGTTGCGTATAAACTGATCGAGGCGTTGTTCGGCGCGTGTGGAAAAGATATCGAAGATTTGGATTATCTGATGGAGAATGTGGCAATTGCGACAGTCGGAGATGTTATGGATCTGGTCGGAGAGAACCGTATTTTTGTAAAACAAGGTTTGGAGATGCTGAAACGCACAAATAATTTGGGATTGCGGGCGCTGATGGAATGTACCGGTGTGCCTGTGGAGAGACTTTCGGCATATCATATCGGATTTGTGATCGGACCGTGCCTGAACGCAAGCGGGAGACTGGATACGGCCTGTCTCTTATACACATCTCCGAGCCCACGAGACAAGAGGCAA